>Ga0097621_100000788_pt1 | contig 22264 bp, 19 predicted proteins | sample KBSMisM72_FD_73165 | JGI IMG/M metagenome (GOLD analysis project Ga0097621, IMG submission 73165) | Miscanthus rhizosphere microbial communities from Kellogg Biological Station, Michigan, USA - KBS Miscanthus M7-2 (version 2) (version 2) | ecosystem: Host-associated > Plants > Roots >... | reverse complement strand
CGATAACCGCATAATTCAGGATATTGTTTTTACTGGATTTTCTAAAATAAATACCGGGCCATGACCCTGGATATACGGCGTAGGGCTGATCCAGCCGGTCACCAGTAACATAAATCCGCTGGTTAGCCAGGGAATCACCGGTCATTTGCAGACTGCCGTCGATAAAAATGGGCGCATCGGCATGTATATATATATGTACTCCTGCCTGAACTGTCAGAGTGGCGGCACTATCGATGATTAATGATCCGTATATCACATAAGGGAGGTCGTTGGGCCAGCTTGTATTAACCCGAATAGTCTGATTTTTTAAAAAATGGGCATTCTGACCCCAGGCGGTGAGTTGAATATACTGTTCCCTACCATTATAACTGATCCGTATACTGTCCTGCAGTAAAAAGGGGTTCGGGCTTGTACCCGGCTTAAGAAATACGGTGACAAAAATGATCAGGCTGTCATCTGCTGGAATATTCAGGTTAGAAGCATCCGGACCGGGACTGCCATCAATATTCAGAATAAAGGGGGATCCGGAACCGCCTGACAGACTTATGGATGAAATCCCGATACCCTCGTTATTGTTATTTATTATTCTAACCTGTTGGGTTACAGTAGCAGTGGATGTAAAAACGGTGTCAAAACTGACGGTATCGGCAGACAGAAAAAGAAGGGCGTTCCCATTCAAACCCGATTGCTTTTGACAAGAAATCAGCACAATCCCTGTAAAAATCCAAAAAGGTAGGGTTTTTAACATCCAGGTAAAATTACACGGCTTTTTGCTTAATAGTTTATCATAAAAGGAGTATGGGCTTATCCATTATAATCCAAATGCCAAGATAAAAATCATGCTGAAACCGTATGAGCAAGACAGGCGACACTAAGCTGAATTCCCGGGAGGTCCAACAAGACCATGGCACAGGCTTCCAGACTTGCACCTGTGGTAATTACGTCGTCCACCAGCAAAATATGCTTTCCGGAAATCTTCCCCGGTTCCCGGACCTCAAATGTCGATTCCATATTTTTCCATCGTTCTATCCTGCTTTTATGGGTTTGTGTTTCTGTTTTCTTAACGCGGGAAACGGCATCGTTCACAATTGGAATTTTGAGTTCTTCGGATATTCCTTTTGCTATCATGGCAGCCTGGTTATAACCTCTTTTTTTTTCTCTTTTCGCAAACAATGGCAGCGGTATGATGATTTCACAATTAGTAAAACGCTGCGAGCATTTTAATGCATAACCGATCTGATGACCAAAATAAATTCCGATTTCTTTTTTTCCTTTATACTTAAGCAGATGAAGGCTGTGTTGAATAAATGAACCGTTGGTGAAATATAAATGTGCGGAGGCGGCCTCTATTTCAACGCGACCCCAGAAAATTTTTTCGATCGGGTTTGCCGGCAAAACTTCAAAACCTGTCAGAGGCATGGAGGCCTGACACCAGATACAAAACAATGAGCCTTCTGTAAGCAAGCCGGTGTTACATCCACAACATGTATATGGAAAAAAAAGATGTAAGAGTGATTGGAAAAAAGAAACCTGCGATTTCATTTTGTTAAAACCACTAATCGCAGAGACCTAAAACAAGTGTTTATATACTTCCTCAACTTTGCCCATCCATTTGACTTCAATCTGATGGGGCTGATTTTTTAATCCCTTCTGATTATATTTCGAAACCAGGATTTTGCTGAACCCGAGTTTCTCAGCTTCGGCAATTCTCTGACCAATTCGGTTCACCGCACGGATCTCTCCGTTCAATCCGACTTCTCCGGCAAAGCATGTGTTCGCTGCCAGTGGAATGTCTTCAAAAGAACTTAACAATGCACATAGAACTGCGAGATCTATTGAAGGGTCCTCCACTTTCAGACCACCTGCAATATTTAAAAAAACATCTTTTACTCCAAAGTGAAAACCCCCTCTTTTTTCGAGCACAGCCAAAAGTAGCTGAAGCCGGCGCAGATCAAATCCACTCACTGTTCTCTGTGGAGTTCCGTATACGGAAGCGGTCACGAGCGCCTGCACCTCAATCAACAGAGGCCTTTGCCCTTCTATGCTTGCGGCGATTGCACTCCCACTGAGTTGTTCTTCTTTTTGTGTAATCAATATCTCGCTGGGATTACTTACTTCCTGCATTCCCTCATCAGTCATTTCATAAATTCCGAGTTCTGCCGTTGAGCCAAACCGATTTTTTAAAGTGCGCAGGATGCGATAGGTATAGTGCCGATCACCTTCAAATTGTAATACTGTATCCACCATGTGCTCGAGGATTTTCGGCCCTGCAATATTTCCATCTTTGGTGATATGACCAATCAAAAAAACAGGCGTCCCTGTTTCTTTTGCATAGCGCTGAAATTCTGCCGCACATTCGCGGATTTGCGAAATAGTACCCGGAGTGGATTCAATATAAGATGACTGCAATGTCTGAATAGAATCTACTATAACGACCCCCGGCTTTAATTTTTTTATTTCCTGGAAGATGGCCTGTGTGGAAGTTTCTGTGAGTAGATAGAAATTGTCAGTGTTGTTCATGAGGTGACGGTTCCTCACTTTTAGCCGGTCAGCCCTCATGCGTATTTGTTGCTCACTTTCTTCACCGCTGATATAAAGGGTGGTGATGTTTTTTAACATTAAACCAATCTGAAGAAATAATGTGCTTTTTCCAATTCCCGGTTCACCCGCCACAAGGATTAAACTGCCGGCTACAATTCCACCTCCCAATACGCGGTTAAGTTCTGCATCGGGAGTAATAATTCTTTTCTCTTCTCCACTGATGACTTCATGAATTGAAATTGTTTTGATATCTTTTTGCTCGGAGTTTTTTTTCCAACCGGATTCGCCCAACCTGTCATCTTTTATTATAACTTCTTCAGTGAATGTATTCCATTGTTCGCAGGAAGGACACTTACCCAGCCATTTTGCACTTTCATAGCCGCAATTATTACAGAAGAAAGCGGTTTTGATTTTACTCATCATTAAAGATAAAGGCTGTGATCTCAGAAAAGTAAAAAGGCCGGCTACGAGAGCCGACCTTTTACTTACTAACCCATTAAATTCTTCCACTAAATTACAAAATCAGGTCACATAACAAAATAAATTTTTCTTCCTGTGAATAACTTTAATAATAAAAATCAAACTTGCATCTAGTTGATTATTAATTTATAACTGATTGATTTATAAAGTATTACTCCATAATTTTTAATTAACGTTCAAGGATAAACTCTTGAAAATGAACCCCAGAATCTGGTCCAAAATTTCAATAACCAAGGTATAAAAGACAATTTGGCAATTTCGTTGATATTAAAGTAAAAGTTAATATGTTAAGGCCAAAAAAAGGGCCTAAAAAGCATCCTAAAGTTTAATTTCTTCTTCCTGTTTATCGAAAAAATGGAACTCGGTCATGTGATAATTATTATTCTCCTGGACCCGAATGGCTTGTTTGTATTTTCTCCGCCATTTCCATTTTTTACTGAAGAACCAGCCGCCCTTGGTCAGGTAAGCGTACATGATGGGATGTACGGTCAGGATCAGGTCTTTATGCTGATGGTTTAGCAGATAACTGAGGTTTTTTTCAATTTCATCTTCCAGAATCAGAGCCGAAGAGATTTTACCGGTTCCGTTGCAGGTGGGGCATATTTCCTGGGTATTGATGGTAATTTCGGGCTTCATTCGCTGGCGGGTAATCTGCATCAGCCCAAATTTGGAAATTGGCAGTACGGCGTGCTTGGCCCTGTCTGTCCGCATAAAGCTTTCCATAGCCTCAACCAGCTTACGCTTGTTATCTGGCAATTTCATGTCTATGAAGTCCGCCACTATAATTCCACCCAGGTCCCTGAGCCTTAATTGACGGGCAATTTCCTCCGCGGCTTCCAGATTGGTTTCCAGGGCATTTTGTTCCTGGTTATTGCTGACACTTTTATACCCACTATTTACGTCAATAACGTGCAGGGCCTCGGTATGCTCAACAATGAGATAGGCACCACTGGGCAAGTTGACTGTTTTGCCAAATGCCGCTTTAACTTGTTTTGTAATTCCGAAATGATCGAAAATTGGCGAACCATTACTATAAAAAGAAACAATGTCGATTTTATCCGCTGCTATACGCTGAATATAGGTTTTGGTATCGTTGAAGAGATTCCGGTCATTCACGACAATCTTATTGAAATCTTCATTGAGCAGATCACGGAGCATACTGGTTGTCTTCGTTTGCTCACTGAGTATTTTTGCCGGTGCCACGGCACTAATCAGATTATGCTGGATCAATTTCCAGGTAGCAACCAGATCGGTAAGGTCCTCATGCAGTTCAGCAGTATTTTTTCCTTCAGCAGCCGTGCGCACGATCACTCCGAAATTTTTTGGCTTAATCGCCTCTACAATTTTCTGGAGCCTTTTCCTTTCGTCGGAAGAATGAATTTTGCGGGAAACGGCAACAATATCATTAAATGGAGTAATTACCACGAAGCGACCGGGTAGAGAGATTTCACAACTGAGCCGTGGACCCTTGGCGGCAATCGGTTCTTTCAAAATCTGAACCAGGATACTGGGTTTTCCACTAAGGACCTCATTGATCTTCCCGGTTTTTACGATTTCCGGTTCTACCGCGAAATTTCCAAAATCAAATTCATTATCTTTCGATGACTGAATACTTTGTTGTGTAAATTTCAGCAAAGAACGCGCATAAGGACTCAGGTCTGTATAGTGAAGAAATGCATCCTTTTCGAAACCTACATCAACGAATGCAGCATTAAGCCCGGGTATTAATTTTTTCACCTTACCCAGATATAGATCACCCACGGCAAAACTGGCATCAGTTTTTTCATGGTGTAACTCCACCAGCTTTTTATCTTCCAGCAGAGCTATTTCTACGCCCTGCGGGGCTGCATTAATGATCAGTTCCTTATTCAATGTAGAGTAACATTTACTGCCTGGCCGGTACACACAAAAGGAATCGAAATGCTGAAGGAGATTTAGTTAACAGCTTACGGATGCAAGCGGCAAAGTAAGCGTTAGCATATACATGATTTCAGCAGAACAGGGCCGGAAAGGGTTCCGACCGGAGTGCGTTTATTTGTTCTTTTTCTTATGACGATTCTTACGCAATCTTTTCTTTCTTTTATGGGTTGCAATTTTATGTCGCTTCCTTTTTTTACCACAAGGCATCGATAATTCCTTTTTAGTTAACTAATAATTTCTGTCTTTACTCCTTCGAGCGTTTATTTCAGCGACCCTAGCCGTTCATCAATCGCATCAATCAATGACTGGTTAGTTGTTCGTTTTTTTGCTTCAGTATACCAGGTTTTTGCCGAAGCGTTGTCACCTGTTCGCTCATAAGCTTCACCGAGACTCAACAATGCTTCCAGATTTCCAGGATCATAGTGCACCACTTTGAGAAGCCTTTGAATCGCTTTATCATACTGGCCCGATTCAATCCCCCCCATACCCAACATCAGCTGGGCGTACATATTAAGTGAATCCCTCCGGGTTACTTCCAGGATTTTCTGGATTCCCTTCATCACCTCCTGTGGCTGTGCACCGCCGCTTCCAAAAATATAAGTTGCACCCAATCCGATTTTTGTAGAATCATTGTCAGGATTCAATTTTTCAGCTCTCTCAAAAAGCGCCCTGCTTTCGGTTGCCATCCAGTTTTTAATGGCTGAATTATCCTGACCCCGCAGGTTGTTCAAAAATAATTGGGCTGCAAAAGTGAGACTTTTTTCAGAATTTTCCAATTTTGCCGCTTCGGACGTATAATAAATGAAGAGTAAGAAGCCATTTTCAACAGAATCCCGCCAAAATCCGGCAAGCTGAAGGTCCGCTTTAATCTGCTGATCCTGAAGGTTTCCCCTGACAACCGAATTTTCAAGTCGGTTTACATAAGCCTGGTGCGCAGGACTTAGTTTAGCCTTACCTGCATCGAGAATTGTCTTGATATCAATGGATTGGCTTGTTGTTTCTGAACTTGTTGAGGTTGCCGATTTTTTAATTGGGGGAACCGTATTCCCGAAGAAATAAAATATAACTAGAATAATTATTCCGGAGCCGGCTACAATAATTTGCTGTTTCTTCACATCGGTCTTTTATCCGGCAAAATTACATCTCTTCGTCAGGGTTTGGTTGATTATCCTGAACGGATTGTAGTTTTTTCACTTCTGCAACAAATTCCTTGGCTGGTTTGAATGAGGGGATAAAATGCTCAGGGATATGTACGGCAATATTCTTTTTAATATTACGCCCGATTTTAGCAGCTCTTTTTTTGGTGATAAAACTGCCGAATCCACGTATATAAATATTTTCCCCTTTCGCAAGAGTATCTTTCACTTCCTTAAACATGGTTTCTAATGTAACCAGTACATCTACCTTAGGTATACCTGTTTTATCCGAAATTTGATTAACGAGGTCTGCCTTTCTCATGGCGAAATTGTTTTATAAGTTTCTGATTTTAAATATATAACAAAAAAATTAATCCACAACAATTTGTATGCGATTGATACCATATGATTTTTCTATGAATTTCTAATCGCTTGCATTTCAACCTATTATAAGGTGTTGATAATCAGAGAGATGAATAATTACCTGGTATGTTTTATTTTGAGTAATAATGCAGATTGATTTTACAAAAAAATTATTGGAGTGGAACCTGACGGACAATAAAAGGTCCATGCCCTGGAAAGGTGAGGACAACCCGTATCGCATATGGCTGAGCGAAATAATTCTTCAACAGACCCGGGTTGAACAGGGTCTTGCCTATTATGAAAAATTCATCTCCACATATCCAACAATAGAGGATCTGGCAAATGCTCCGGAGAAAGAAATTTTCAAATGCTGGGAAGGACTGGGATATTACAGCAGATGTAGAAATCTCATTGCTGCTGCAAAAAAAATTGTGCAGGAATACAACGGAGTTTTTCCTTCATCATTTCCTGAAATCCTTGCCCTGCCTGGAATTGGTATTTACACCGCATCGGCAATTGCTTCTTTTGCATTTGGATTGTCCTATGCAGTAGTGGATGGAAATGTAGAACGCATTTTAGCCCGTTATTTTGGGATTAGTGCTCCGGTCGGATCGTCGGCAGGAAAAAAACTTTATTCCGCTATTGCAAGGAAATTGCTTTATGAAAAAGACCCCGGAACATATAACCAGGCTATTATGGATTTTGGTGCTACAATATGTAAACCAAAACAGCCACTTTGTACGGATTGCATTCAATCAAAAAATTGCCAGGCATACCTGCAGGGTTGGACAAACAAGCTCCCCCTGAAATCGTCGCCCCCCAAGAGAAAAACCAGGTGGTTGTATTATTTTGTTGTAGAAGCCGGACATGATAAAGTTTGGATCCGGGAGAGAACAGGGAAAGATATCTGGCAAAATCTCTATGAATTTGTGCTATGGGAATCTGGGAAAATAATACCTCAGGGCCGCATCCGGCAAACCGCCTTCTTTCGTAAGCATTTTGGAAAACCGGGATTCCAGATAAAATATATCTCGCCTGTTTTTCAACAAACACTTACGCATCAGTCCATTATAAGCCGTTTTGTACATCTCGAAGGTTCGCTCCCTGCGCTGGGCGGGTATGAGTCGGTATCCGTTACAGATTTGGATGACTATCCATTTCCAAAACTCATTGCAGACTATATTAAATTTTTGCCAGCCCCGTGACCTTGGTAAAGGTTTTGATGGAATAATGCCCGGCACATCGGAAGGATTGATCAATCAACACCTGATCGGCGATTTAAAATCATTAATCTGCATTCTTATGAGGGGCGTTAACAGAGTTATGCTAATCGGAAACCTGGGAAAGGACCCGGATGTTCAGTTCCTGGAAGGAAATATAGGCGTGGCAAAATTTTCACTCGCCACAACTGAAACTTTTAAAGACAGGACGGGAAAACTAATTTCACAGACCGAATGGCATACCGTGGTTTTGTGGAGGGGATTAGCTGAACTTGCACAGAAATACCTGCACAAAGGAAGCTTGGTTTATATTGAAGGCCGGCTTCGCACCAGGAGTTGGGAAGACAAAGAAGGGAATAAAAAATTTGCTACAGAAGTGGTGGGAGATAACCTGATCATGCTGGACAAAAAAATGGAAGGGGGCAATCACGCCGTTCCTCCACAGGAGGGAATAGAAGGGATGAATGGATCGGATTCCGCAGCTGTAGGAGAACCTTCACCGGATTTACCTTTTTAAAAGGGAAATAGACAAGTTTTATTAAATTTACAATCCTGCATTTAAAGGCAGCCTGCTTTTCGACCAGAAATGCGGGATTTTTAACGAAACCAGACTATTTTGGATTACCCTTTTAACATCTCAACTGCCCACGGGCATCCAGGTCTTTTATTATTCATCAATGCACAGGCGACCACCATCCTGGTAATCCTTATTCTCTTTTTCCTTGTCATGTCATTTATTGTTTCAGGCTCCAGGATTGCCTTTTTCTCCCTGAGCGATAAAGAAATCAATATTCTTAAAACAAAACAGGATAGCTCCTGGAGAAGAATTGTAAATCTTTTGGAGGAACCAAAAGCACTGCTTGCATCACTGCTAATTGCAAATATCCTGCTGAATATTGCCATCATCATTCTTTCGAATTTCCTGATCGATCAGGTTATTTCGTTTAAGCAGGATTACTGGTTCTTTGAATTTCTGATGAAAGTGGTGATGGTGAGTTTCGTTCTGATTCTTTTCGGAGAAGTAATGCCCAAAGTCTGGGCCAGCCAGAATACACTCCAGTTTGCATTTTATACTTCCGGCGTGACAGAAGTGATTCATCTCCTTTTTAGAAGACTTGGTATTCTGCTCGCATACCAGTCTGAAAAACTGGAACGGCTTTTTGGTAGCCAGCGGTCAGCCGCAAATAGTCTAGAGGAACTTGACCATGCTATTGACAACGATACGACAGAAGAGGAAAAAAATATACTGAAGGGAATCATCAAATTCGGCAATATTACAGTCAAACAAATAATGAAGACAAGGCTGGATGTAAGTGGGATCGAAGATGACCTGAATTTCAGCCAGCTGAAGCAAAAAATAGAAGAACTTCATTATTCGCGTCTGCCGGTATTCAGGAAAAGTCTGGATGAAATTACCGGAATGATTCATACAAAGGATCTGATCCCCTACCTTAATGAAACCGATGAATTCGACTGGCGCAACCTGCTCCGTCCGCCCCATTTTGTACATGAACACAAGATGATCAAAGATCTTTTACAGGAATTTCAGTCAGACCGGATCCATTTTGCGATAGTTGTAGACGAATTCGGGGGTACAAGCGGAATCGTCACTTTGGAAGATATCATGGAAGAAGTGATCGGCGACATCAAGGATGAATTTGATGAAGACGAGGGATCTTCTGCCAGACAGGATGACGGATCTTTTATTTTTGAAGGCCGCACCATGATCAATGATGTCTGCAAGGCACTCAACCTTCCAGTTGAAACATTCGATGATGTAAAAGGCGATTCAGATTCTCTGGCTGGCCTCATCCTGGAACTTGCAGGAGAGATTCCTAAAATAAATGATATCATTGTTTGCGGCGATTTTGAGTTTAATATTCTGGAGGCAGACAGCAGCCGGATTAAAAAAGTGAAGGTTCGTATCAAACAATAAAAACATCCATTTTGAACCGGAGAAACCTTTCATTATTAATTTTTGGCTTTTTAGTTTTTTCTCTTCTTCTCTCCTGTAACAGCGACTACATACCCAAACCACGTGGATATTTCAGGATTGATTTTCCGAAGCACGACTATCAGAATTTTAACCAGCCGGATTTTCCTTATTCATTTCAATACCCGGTATATGGAAATATCATACGGGATACAGCTTTCTTTGGCGATAAGCCTGAAAATCCGTACTGGATCAATATAGACTTCCCTCGTTTCCATGCACGGATTTATATAAGTTATAAACAAGTGGAAGGCAATTTTGACAAGCTCCGTGAGGATGCGTATAAAATGACTTATAAACATACTTATAAGGCCAGTTCAATTGAAGATTCAATAATCAGCACGCCTTTGGGTGTTCATGGCATATTTTTTAATGTGGGCGGAAACGCGGCAACTGCCAAGCAGTTTTTTGTAAGTGATTCAACCAGGCATTTTCTGCGCGGCGCCCTGTATTTCGATACTGCCCCGAATTCAGATTCTTTAAGCATAGTGAATGCTTTTCTTCAGGAAGATATGAACCACCTGATCAATACACTTCGGTGGAAAAACTGACACGGAATCCTTTCTGATATAGTATCTTAGCCTGATTTTCAAACCGGCAAAAGTGATAGTAATAGACAATATACTGTTAAGTGATGAAGTCGTTTCAGAACAATTCGTCTGTGATCTGACCAAGTGCAAGGGAGGATGTTGTGAAGACGGCGACTCCGGCGCGCCTCTTACAAACGAAGAGCTGGAATTCCTGAAGGAATGTATAGAAGATGTCAGGCCATATATCACTCCGGAAGGACAAAAAGTATTAGAATCAGAGGGTCTCTACCGATATGATACTGAATTTGGTTGGGTAACACCAACCATTGCCGGTCGTATGTGCGCATATGGATTCAGGGACCAGCACGGAATTATAAAATGTGGTATAGAACAAGCTTGGATCGACAAGAAAATCACCTGGAAAAAACCCATCAGTTGCCATTTGTTTCCTATTAAAATTACGAGGAGTAAAAGACAACAACAGGAATATGTGAATTATGAACCCCGCGAAGAGCTATGCAAAGCAGCATGCAAATTGGGCAGCAAGCTGAAAGTTCCGGTATACGTATTTTTGAAGGAAGCGCTGATCAGAAAATATGGCGCCGATTTTTATACTACCCTCGAGGCAACTGCACAGCATATAAAAAAAGATAAAGTCTGACGGTATCTATGAAAATTTTACCTGCAGTTGTGTATTTCCTGGTTTGTTTTTTATCCAGTCAGTCATCGTACTCTCAGGATACTGCTGTAAACATGATGCCTGTTGAAGATTCGGTCATGCAGGATACCATTATTGCCAGGAACCCGCATTTTGTAGTCAGACCTTATACCATTCCTCACTATGAAATGCAGGATACCTTGATTGCGAGGGTTGAACACTATTCGATCCCAAGAAATATTTATGCTGCAAGAGATTCCATGGATGCAATAGTGGACTCTATTCGAGCTATTAATGTATATCTTTCAAAGATGCAGGATACCACCATCCTGCTGGAATCAGCATTTTTAGTCAGGGATGTTTACGCTGCAAAAGATTCGTTGGAAGCTATCCAGGGTTCAGGTCCTCCTCTTTCGAAAAGAGATTCATTAATAAAGGCAATGAGAGATTCGCTAAATGCCATTGGGAATGCTTTAATGCGCTCCGCCGAAATGCAGGATACCACAATCGTCCTGGATCCGACTTTTGTTGTCAGAAGTATGTATACCGGGCGGGATTCATTGCAGGCAATCCGGGATTCCGTCAGGGCGTTGACCATGCAGCGCTCAAAAATGCAGGATACGACGATTGAAAAGGATCCTGCATTTATTGTCGTGAATGCATACGCAAATAAAGATAAGTATGAATCTTTCCGGGATTCTGTATGGACAACACTTGCCCAGGCCGCCCGGATGCAGGATACTACAATAATATTGGATCCTTCATTTAGGGTCGTTGATATATATTATGTCAGGGACAGGCTGGCTGCGATCCAGGATTCTATTGCCCGGCCGTCATTGATGCAGGACACTACCGTCGTACGGGATTCCGTTTTCGTAGTGAGTGACAGGTATGCCTTAAAGGATTCGCTCGACGCAATCAGGGACTCATTAACCGCGATTGCAGATTCCCTTTATACAGATTCCGTGAACCGCCATTGGGCAGGGTGGAAAAAATTTGAAGTAGATCCCGGACATGTGTATACTCTTAACTCCCAGAAAGTTTTAAAAGGGAAAAGTAAAACAGCCTTACAATATAATATTGCTGATTTTTATTTGTATTTGAATGGGGATCGGGTTCGCCCTACGGGGACTGAAAATGAATTTTTTGCAGCCGGTTGCCTGAGTTTTATGTATGATGATACTTTATTACTAAACAGCGGATTGGGGTTTAAAGTCGGGGTAGGCGTAGGAATCAAAATTATACATGGGCGATTTACAGGTACCCTGCATGCGAATGCAAATAACAAGAAAGTTTTTAAATTTTTCAAGGAAGATACCGTCTATACAAAAAGTGTTACTGTAGAGGCGGTTACTCAGTCTTTGAAACTTCAAGGCCTGCCAACAGCCGGGTCCAATGCAATAATTATTGGCGAGTATCAGGCGACCTATAAAAGGTTTTATCAGAAGAATGATATCGAAGATGATGAAATCCGGAAATATACCGTTCGTATTATTTTCAGGTGCCGTGTCAGCGGGGGAATCAACAGTATCTTATCTTCTAATGCCACCAATGGCAAATAACCATCCCCTCAGATAAATTATTTAACTTCAACCCATGACCAACAGGGATCAGGCATCTGCCTTTTTGGATAAAAGCACTGTCAAGGCCGCTGATTTAAACCACCGGCAAAAAATCAATTACAATATCGGAAAATACAATGCAGTTGTGCCACTGGGGAAACAGCAGTATGATAATATTCACCTGGCACGGGAGAGGGCCAAGAACATCAAATGGAGATCCCTCGAAACTTTGGATCAGCAATTGGAAAGATTTGAACAGGCATTCACAAAAAGGGGAGGGAAAATCATTTGGGCAGAGGACAGTGCCGATGCACTCAGGGAAATCTTAAACATTTGCAAAGCGAAGCAATGTAAAGCGGTCGTGAAAAGCAAGAGTATGGTCACGGAAGAAATTCACCTGAATAAATTTCTGGAAGAAAACGGCATTGAAAGTCTGGAGACTGACCTTGGCGAATATATCCAGCAACTGGATAATGAACCTCCCTATCATATTGTTACACCTGCCATGCATAAAAGCAAGGAAGACATTGCCCGCCTTTTTCATGAAAAATTGAACACGGCTCCAGGGCTTTCTCCAACCGAGCTTACTTTGATTGCCCGCCAGAATATGCGAGCTAAATATCCAAAAGCCGAGATTGGTATTACCGGCGCAAATTTTATAATTGCTGACACAGGAAGCATTGCACTTACGGAAAATGAAGGTAATGGAAGGCTCTGTGCTTCTTATCCGAAAACACATATCGTAATTACAGGTATTGAAAAGATAATTCCATCACTCACGGACCTTGCACTATTCTGGCCGCTGCTTGCCACATTCGGGACAGGTCAGCGCGTGACCAGTTATAATTCCATTATTTCCGGACCCCGGCTTCCCGGGGAGAATGATGGTCCCGATGAAATGTATGTAATCCTTCTGGACAATGGTCGTACAAATATGCTGGCAAATACAAAACTCAGAGAATCCTTGTATTGTATTCGTTGCGGAGCCTGTCTGAATGCTTGTCCCGTATATAAAAATATCGGAGGCCATAGCTATGGAACGACTTATAGTGGCCCGATCGGTGCTGTCATCACTCCTCACCTGAAAGATCTCGGTGAATGGAAGCACCTGAGCTATGCTTCCTCTTTGTGCGGAAACTGTACAGAAGTATGCGCGGTGAAAATCAACCTGCACGAAATCTTATTGGAAAACAGGCATGAAGCAGTGCAGCTGGGGGCATCAGGCTGGATGGAAAAAATGGCCTGGAAGGGATGGAAGCAGGCAAGCCTCCACAGAAAATGGATGAATATGGGAAATGCAAAAATTAAAAACTGGTTTATTAATCGTGTATTTCGCGGATGGAACAGACAAAGGGCCGATCTGTATTTTCCTGAAAAGAACTTCAATCAACGCTGGATAGAAAAGCATAAACCCTGAATATGCTTTTTTACTGTGATAAAAATAGTCCTCGCCTTGAATATATGCTGGATCTGTTCAGCAATGAAATTTTCAATGAGCCATTTCGCCAGACTTCAGACAAGTCTGCATTTATTGAGTATTCAGGCAATAAGCTGAATTATTCAGAACGCAGATTATCGGAGCAGGAATTTTATATTCAACCCCACCAATTACTTTTTGAAAGTAGTATTGGTGAACAAACAATCAAACGATTTAATAGTTCAGGTAAACCGGCATTCTTTCAAACTGCCGGTGATTTTCCTTTTGACATTTTTGCCGCTGCATTTTACCTGGTTAGCCGCTACGAAGAATATCTTTCTTTCGAACCAGACAAATATGGCCGCTTTCCACACGAGGCTTCCCTGGCTTTCAGAGAAAGTTTCCTGGAAATGCCATTGATCAATTATTGGCTGGAAGATTTTAAACACACTCTTCATCTTCGGTTTCCGGATCTGGTTTTCAGGGTGAAGGATTTTAAGTTCATTCCCAGCTACGATATTGACATGGCCTATTCTTATAAATATAAAGGGTTCAAAAGAAACCTGGGAGGTTTATGCAGGTCTCTTATTAAAGGTGAATGGGTTTATCTTTTGGATCGTTGGGATGTAATTTTCAATAAGAAAAAAGACCCCTTTGATTCCTATGAATGGCTGGATTCTCTGCATCTGTATTGCAGAACCCGGGCTTACTATTTCTTCCTGCTGGCAAAAAAGCAAACCGGGGCAGATAAAAACATATCACCGGATAAACCGGAAATGCAGTCACTCATCACATATCACGCAGGTGGTTATACAGTTGGCATTCACCCGTCATGGCAAAGTGGTGATGAAGAAGCGGTGTTAATGGAGGAAGTAGATCTGCTAACCGAAATTACTGGTGCTCCTGTTAAATACAGCCGCCAACACTATCTCAGGATGAATTTGCCTCAGACTTACCGGCGGTTGATTGATGTGGGGATCGAAAAAGATTTCTCTCTGGGCTATGGCGGATCCAATGGATTTCGAGCTTCTATCGCTTCTTCGTTTTACTGGTATGATCTTAAAGCGGAAAAGAAAACCAACCTCATGCTTTTCCCTTTTTGTTTTATGGATGCGGCTGCTTTCTATGAGAAGCGGTTAAATCCGCATAGTGCATTCACCGAACTGATGGATTATTACAGGAGGATTAAACAGGTAAACGGTCTAATGGTAACCATTTGGCACAATCAGTTTTTTGGCACCGATCCGCAATTTGCCGGTTGGAAAGAAGTATACGAAGTTTTTCTGAAAGATCAGATCTATTGGGATATGTAGCTAATTTTTCAAATTTTAGTGTTTAAAATGCCTCATGCCCGTAATAACCATTGCGAGGTTTTCCACTTTGCAAAATTCAATACTATCCTTGTCCCGTATAGAACCGCCGGGTTGGATGAAACTTGAAATGCCTTCTGCTGCAGCGATGCGTACGCAATCATCAAACGGAAAAAATGCATCTGAAGCGAGACTGGCATCTTTCAGATTGAATTTAAATTGATTCGCTTTTTCAATAGCCTGACGGAGAGAATCGATGCGACTCGTCTGACCACAACCCTTGCCAATCAGTTGTTTGTTTTTCACCAAAGCAATTGCATTGGATTTTAAATGTTTACAAACCAGATTCCCAAAAATCAGATCCTGTTTTTCGTAATCTGAACTATTCCTTCCGCCCACTTCATCCCATTTTTCAAAATTGCCATTATCTGTACTTTGTACAAGGACGCCGTTTAAAAGGGATTTTTTCACGAGAGCCTCGACAGGCCGGCTCACTAACTGAAGCAGTATGCGATTCTTTTTTGTCTTCAGCATATCCAGCGCTGTCTGTGTAAAGGACGGTGCGATCAGGACTTCAAAGAATAATTCATTTATGGCCTCTGCAGTTGGAAGATCGATTTCATTATTGCAAACGAGCACACCCCCAAAAGCGCTCTCGGGGTCTCCCGCCAAAGCATGGTCCCATGCACTCTTCGTGCTATTCCTGGCAGCAATTCCGCAGACATTTGTGTGTTTGATGATAGCGAAAACCGTCTTTTCTTCAAATTCATATATGAGTTGAATGGCCGCATCAATATCTACTAGATTATTGTATGAAATTTCCTTTCCGTTTAGCTGCCTGAAAATATTTTCCCAATTCCCTTCGAAATAAGCCTGCTGATGCGGATTCTCTCCGTAACGTAGGTGCTTGAGGTTTTTAGAGTCACCCGGTGATTTGCCCGGATTGAAATATTCGTGGATGGCCAAATCATAGCCAGCAACCACGTCAAATGCTTTTGCTGCCAATTCCCTCCGCTGTTCGCGTGTGAGTTCCCCCTGTTGGCTTACAAGCAATTGCTCCAGGTATCCATAATCTTTTTTATCAGCAACAACGGCGACATGTGAAAAATTTTTGGCAGCAGCACGAATCATAGAAGGCCCACCGATATCTATTTTCTCAATGATTGTTTTTTCTTCTTTTGTTTTGGCTACGGTTTCTTCAAATGGATAGAGATCAACAATCACCAGATCGATTTCGGGAATATGATATTCCTTCATTTCCATCATATCCTGTGTTTCTTCTCTTCTTCCCAGTATCCCCCCAAATATAGACGGATGCAGGGTTTTAACCCGGCCACCCAGGATAGAAGGATAGCCGGTGAGTTCTTCTGCGGTTGTACAAGGAAGACCCAGGTCTTCTATAAAAGCTTTTGTACCACCTGTTGAAATCAGCCGGACGCCTAATTTATGGAGTTGCCTGACAATGGGTTCAAGGCCATCTTTATAAAAAACAGAAATCAGCGCGGATTGTATTTTTTTCGTCATAATTAATCATTTGCCGGAGGAGGAAGAGCCGCAAATTTACAGCAATCGATTTTCCCGGCAAAGTCGGTTTGTCTGGTCTGCGGACTTTAAGCTTATGGTATCAGCTGGCGGTTCGGTAAATGAGGGACTGATCTGTTACCCAATGGTTCGGGCAGGCGGAGATTCATTTATGGGATAAAATGTAAAAGTTGGAAAACACAAATTGAGCCCAGTATAGCAAACAGCCAGTATTTATCTTTCTTGACTATGAATTGATATATACAAAATATCATAAGATAAATAATGAACAGCTGCGGAAGCGTGATGACCAATTTTTCGACAACGGCGCCCGGTAACCGGGACATATAATTAATGAAACCGTTTAAAAAGTGAATACCGACACCCAGTAACCATCCTAAGGGGTGAGCAATCAGGTAAAAAGATGAACAAATGCACAACAGAATTCCCCCGACCAATATTCCGCTTGATAAAGGAACTGCCAGCAGGTTTGCAACTAAGAAGTAACTCGGGAAACGATGAAAATAATATATACTCACAGGCGTAGTAAGCAACTGAGCCGCGATACTCACGGAGGCAGCGTCCCAGATCGAGAGCAGAATTTTATTTTTCAGGGGAAGGAAATTCCGGACCGGTTGAGAAAACAGGCCGAGACTGAGAACAGCGGCATAACTCAGTTGAAACCCGGTATCCCATATCCAGAAAGGATCAAAACAGATCAGTAAAAAGGCAGATGCTGCCAGTGCATTGTACAATCCGATTTCTCTCAGAATATTTTTTGCGAGAATTACCAGGCTGAACATGGCGGCTGCTCTGATAACGGACGGAGATCCCCCGGCAAGAAAAGCATAACCCCATAAACCGGCGGTGAGAATAATTAATTTTATCCATTTCGTGGATTTTTCCGGACCGGTTCTTTTTAATAATATCTGTAGTATATGACATATCAGGGCCAGGTGTAAGCCCGAAATAGCTATAATATGAATAACCCCGGAATCTGCATAGGATTTCAGGATCTCCGGGTCCAGGTCATCGGTAAAACCAACCAGCAAAGCTTCCAATAAACCATATTCAGATTTATTTGGTACCCGGCTCTTTATTGCGGAGAGCAGTTTTTTACGTAATGAATCCAGCCCTGAAAAAAATGACTTTTTATTTTCATGAAGGATATTGATATAGTCAGATTCATTCAAAAAAACCTGTGTATAGATATGCTTTAAACGGCAGTATTTTTTATAATCAAAATCAGATGATTTAAAATTTTCTATTGGCTGTAGCGTTTTCCCAATTAATATCCAGGTCCCGCAGGATAGAGTTGATATATCCGTTTTCTTGTTGAAATAAACCAGGATTTTTTCTCTTTCATAATAAACCGACCGACCATTGATCAGGTTTCTGACAAGGGCGGAACATTTATAAGATTTTTGTCTGGATACCGGAACTTCCAGGATTTGCAGGAGGAGGTAATTGTGCTGTTTATTCACAAAAGCCGGGGAATCTTTAATCTGGATATCCCGTCGAACATGCATTAATAGGTTTCCGAATAAAAAAAAGAATATCTGAATAGCGAGCCCGGCAATCCATGAGTTTTTATTTTTTTTTGAAAAGGGCAGTGAAATAAAGTAAACGAGCTGCAGGGATGCTACGAAAAGAAATCCCGCCGGAAGCCAGGTAGGGGAGGGGAAATAAAAATTACAGAGAATCCCCGTGAGGAGCGGGAGCAGTAGTCTTAAAAAAGGGACCTGATTCCAAACTAATTTTTGACTGGTTGGCTGCATCCGCATTGGAAATAAATCTGAACTGCGAAGCAAAGAGGTAAATGAGGGTTTCCTGCAGTCGGTTCACATATTTTGACGGGTATTTTTTCCGTTGTTTTGACGGTATTTTACCGCCAAAACCACGGTTTTTTATCAGGAAAATAGACGGGAGTCGTTGACAATCTTAATGTTACAAATAATATTAATTTATAATTCTTTGGACTCCATTTCCTTATAAAAGCGTCGCGCCGAACTACTCAATAGTTTTAGGAGGAAACTATTTTTTCATTCCTAAAAATTCCAAAGCTAATGACTACGCAAGAAAAAATTTCCGTAAAGGTTGGCAGATATGTCAACACGGAGTATGTAAATGCTGTATTAAGAGAATATAAACAGACTCGTTGGGTGTCGAATTCTGAAAAAATTGGTAAGCCGGATACGCTGAGCGTTTGGTTCAGTTTGGAAGACATTGAAGACTTCCTGGAAAAAGCCAAAGAGAATGGAGGAAACGGGATCAAATTTTATTTTGCGGCTTACCCGAAAGCGTATGCGCCAAAACCTGAACATGAGGGGAGACAGTGTATCGTTTTGGTTGCGACAAAAGCCAGACAAACAGAAACAGGATCGATCGCCAATAAAGATCTTTACATTACCAGGCAGGGAAAGTCTACTGTACTGTCATTGAACAAGGGGATAATTTATCCGCCTGGTGGCAATGTTCCTTCAGAAGGTGGTATGGGAGACCTTGGAATTACAATTGTTGATAAGGGAGAAAAAGGGATGGAGCTCATATGAGTCTTTAATGCCGGTTGAAAGCCTCCTTCGGGAGGTTTTTTTATGCATTATAAGTTTACCGATATTTGACGCTTATGGGATATACCGTTGAAGATCTGATCATAATTACAACATTTCTGATCAGCCTTACCGTTTATTTTCAACGACCGTCACCCTTTTATTTAAGGTTATTTCCTGTTTATTTGGGGTTGGTCTATTTAACAAGTCTTTGTTACCAGATTTTTCCCAATCGTAAAAATCCGGGGATGATTGCGAATGTGGTAGATGGAGTAGAGTTTTTATTTTTTTATTTTTTTCTCTGGAACATCATCCAGAATGTAAAGGTGAAAAGGCTGATCGGCTATATGCTGTTTGTTCTTCCGGTCCTGGCTTTTTTTAATTTGGTATTCACGCAAAATAAAATGGGGTACAATACGATCAATTTTTCTGTAGGATGTTTGCTTACGGTGATTTTATGTATTTATTATTATTTCGAATTGTTGCAGGGAAAGGAAACGCAGTCCCTTGCCAGGTTACCTTCATTCTGGATTGTTACGGGACTTTTTTTTAATAATGTTTGTACTTTCCCGATATACGCTTTTGTTGTATTTATGAAAAAGATCCCGCCGATCATCGTCAGGAATATTTCAATGATTTTTTTAATGGTGACTTTGTTCAGCGCAATTTTATATTCGATTGGGTTTTTATGCAGAATCAGAATCAGGAAATCTACTTCGTAATTTTTTTTGGAACCCTTCTGGGATTTTTGCTTGTCGCTTTTATCCTGGGAATGTTCTTTTTTTACCAGCGTAAGCGGCAAAAACAGGAACAGGAACTGATCCGGTTAAAAGAAGAATATGAACAGGAAGTTCTGCGCTCGCAGCTGGAAATTCAGGAATTCACTATGAAAACGATTGCACAGGAACTACACGATAATATCGGTCAAACTCTTTCTGTTATAAAACTTTGGATGTCCATGGCTCCTATTGATAAAGACCACGAAGCTTTCGAAGGGGTACAGAATTCCAAAGAAATGCTTCAGAAAGTGATTCGTGAAATGGCTGATCTGACTAAAAGCCTGCATACCGACAGGATCGCTGATATCGGACTTTCCGAAGCCATCAATTTTGACCTGGCTTCCATCCGCCGGGCCGGTATATTAAAAATAGATTTTGGCATCCAGGGGGATGAATTTCATTTTCCAGATCAGAAATCAATTTTCATTTTCAGAATGTACCAGGAAATGATGAATAATATCATAAAACATTCACAAGCCACACAGGTAATGGTTAATATTGTTTATTTGGGCAGTGATATCTTTGTGCTGACTATAAAGGACAACGGGGTGGGTTTTGATATTCAGCAAAAAAAGGAATCCACATCGGGTTCCAGTGGTCTGGGTTTAAAAAGTATGCGAAACAGAGCAAAATTGATTGGCGCGGATTTAGCGATTAACAGTGAGCCGGGAAAAGGGACGACCATTTCGGTGAAAGTTCCATTGAATTAATTAATAAAACAGGTTATGTCTTCTCAGGATAAACAAATACAGGTGGCGATTGCAGACGATCACACGCTTTTAAGAAAGGCGTTAGCAAGACTGGTCGGGTCTTTTGAGGAATATACTGTTCTGTTTGAAGCTGATAACGGCAAGGAAATCAAAAAAAAAATAAATGAACACCAGGTACCAGACCTGATTCTGCTGGATGTAAATATGCCGGAGATGGACGGGTTTGAAACAGCCGGCTGGCTGAGCAAAAATTATCCGAAAATAAAAGTACTGGCGCTCTCCATGTTTAGTGATGAAAGAACCATCATCAGGATGCTTCGACAAGGAGCACGTGGTTACATCATGAAAAATATAGACCCTGATGAATTAAAAAAAGCGCTGGATTCGGTAGTGAAAAAAAATTTCTACCTCTCTGAAGAAATTTCAGGCAAGATCATTAGCGGACTTCACAAGGATGTGGATCGAGTCGAAGAGCCGGCTTCCCTGACACAGCGGGAAAAAGACTTTCTACGGCACATTTGTTCAGAGATTACATATAAAGATATTGCAGCGAAAATGTTCGTCAGTCCACGAACGGTAGACGAATACAGGAATTCCCTTTTTGAAAAATTAAAAGTGAAGTCGCGGGTGGGCCTGGTTATGTATGCGATCCGCAACGGCCTTGTGGAAGCCTAGGAAAGTTTGAAAGTTCAAGGAAACCGACCTCTCCAATCACACGCTCACATAATCTCATCCTTATTTTGACAAGTACATACTCCTGTCTTTATACAGTTGTCTGAAATAAGGATCTCTCAGGTCCTTGATAAAACGGATCGCTTCACCGGTTGACTTCATTTCAGGCCCCAGTTCCTTGTTCACCCCAGGAAATTTATCGAAGCTGAAAACCGGTTCTTTGATTGCATATCCCTTCAGATTTTTTTCGAAGGTGAAATCCTTCAGTTTATTCTGGCCCATCATCACTTTGGTCGCAATATTGAGGTAGGGAATCTGGTAAGCTTTTGCTATAAAGGGGGTTGTTCTGGAAGCGCGTGGATTCGCTTCAATCACGAAAACTTTGCCATCCTTAATTGCAAATTGAATGTTTATAAGCCCTTTGATATTTAACCGGAAGGCTATTTTCCGGGCATATTCTTCCATCGTTTCTACTACCAGCGGTGTAAGGTTGAACTGCGGAAGAACGGCGTTGCTGTCGCCGCTGTGGATACCTGCGGGTTCAATGTGTTCCATAAGGCCCATCACATGGAACTGATCACCATCACAGATTCCATCAACTTCTGCTTCCTGGCAACGGTCCAGGAAATGATCGATCAGGATTTTATTATCGGGGAGGTGTTTGAGCAAACTCACAACAGCGCTTTCGAGTTCCTGATCATTGATAACAATACGCATACGTTGTCCGCCTAATACGTAGCTGGGTCTGACCAAAACGGGGAAGCCAACAATTTTGGCCACTTCCACCGCTTCATCAACAGTTGTAGCTGTCCCATACGAAGGATATGGAATATCCATTTCTTTCAGCATATCGCTGAAACGGCCGCGGTCTTCGGCGATATCCATATTGTCGTATGAAGTGCC
>Ga0097621_100000784_pt1 | contig 22308 bp, 24 predicted proteins | sample KBSMisM72_FD_73165 | JGI IMG/M metagenome (GOLD analysis project Ga0097621, IMG submission 73165) | Miscanthus rhizosphere microbial communities from Kellogg Biological Station, Michigan, USA - KBS Miscanthus M7-2 (version 2) (version 2) | ecosystem: Host-associated > Plants > Roots >... | reverse complement strand
CGCCATCATGAGGGAGATTACCCCCTCGATCGATTTCGACAAGCGCCTCGCGGCGGAAGATCTGGCGGGGTCGCGGGCGCATTGCCGCATGCTGGCCAATGAAGGGATCATCTCCAAGGATGACGGCGCGGCGATCCTGGACGGGCTTACCCGGATCGAAAAGGAAATCGCGGACGGCAGTTTCGTCTTCAAGCGCGAGCTGGAAGACATCCATCTTAACATCGAAGCCCGGCTGGCCGAACTGATCGGCCCGGCGGCGGGGCGGCTGCACACCGCGCGTTCGCGCAACGACCAGGTGGTCACCGATTTCCGCCTTTGGGTGCGGGCGGCCTGCGAGCGCGCCGACCATGGTCTTATGGCGTTGCAGCGCGCGCTGTTCGCCCAGGCCGAAAAGCATGCCGATACCATCATGCCGGGCTTCACCCATATGCAGGTGGCCCAGCCGGTGACTTTCGGCCATCACATGCTGGCCTATGTCGAAATGTTCAGCCGCGACCGCGGCCGGTTCGAGGATGCCCGCAAGCGGTTGAATGAATCGCCCTTGGGCGCCGCGGCGCTGGCGGGAACTTCCTTTGCCATCGACCGCGACAACACCGCCCATGCGCTGGGATTTGCGCGCCCGATGCGCAATTCCATGGATGCGATTTCGGCGCGCGATTTCGCGTTGGAGTATCTGGCGGCCTGCACCATCGCGGCCGTGCATCTGTCGCGCCTGGCGGGCGAGCTGGTGCAATGGTCGACGCCGATGTTCGGCTTTGTGAAATTGTCGGATGCCTTCACCACCGGCTCGTCCATCATGCCGCAGAAGCGCAATCCCGATGCCGCCGAGCTGATCCGCGGCAAGACCGGGCGCGTGCTGGGCGATTTTGTCGCCCTGGCCGCCGTGGTCAAAGGCCTGGTCCTGACCTATGGCACCGACCTGCAGGAAGACAAGGAGCGGGCGTTCGACGCCGCCGACACGCTGGAGCTTTGCCTGGCGGCGATGGCGGCAATGGTGACCGACTTGACGGCGCAGCCCGAACGCATGCGGGCGGCCTGCGAACCCGGCTTTCCCACCGCCACCGATTTGGCCGACTGGGTGGTGCGGGTGCTGAAAAAGCCGTTCCGCGAGGCGCATCATATCGCCGGCTCGATTGTCAAAATCGCCGAAGACAAGAGTGTGACCTTGGACAAGCTGCCGCTGGCCGACATGCAGAAAGTCGAGCCCGGCATCACCGCCGAGGTTTTCAAGGTCCTTTCGCCCGAGGCCAGCGTCGCCTCGCGCATGAGCCTTGGGGGGACCGCGCCGGCACGGGTCAAGGAACAGCTGAACCATTGGCGGAGTATTCTCAAATGAGAAGCTTGTTGTTGATCGCCCTGCTCGCCCTGGCCGTCTCGGCTTGCGGCGTGAAGAACGATCTGATGAAGCCCAATGGCCAGGCGACCCAGAAAGACGAAAACGATCCGTCCAAGCCGCCTTATCCGCTAGGGCGTTAGGCGCGCGTCCGATGAATCATTTCCACTACAAGAATGGCGTGCTGTGCGCGGAAGACGTGCCGCTTGACCTGCTGGCCGAGGCGGTGGGCACGCCCTTCTATTGCTACAGCACCGCTACCCTGGAGCGGCACTATAAGGTTTTCGCGGATGCGCTGCCGGCCGGCTCGCTGGTCGCCTATGCCGCCAAGGCCAATGACAATCTTGCGGTGCTGAAGACTCTGGCGCGGCTGGGCGCTGGCGCCGATGTTGTGTCCGGCGGCGAGCTGGCCAAGGCGCTGGCGGCGGAGGTTCCCGCATCCAAGATCGTGTTCTCCGGCGTGGGCAAGACGGCCGCGGAAATGCGCAGCGCATTGCAAGCCGGTATCTACCAGTTCAATGTCGAAAGCGAACCGGAACTGGCGGTGCTGAACGAGGTCGCCGGCAGCCTGGGCCTGCGCGCGCCCACCAGCTTGCGCATCAATCCCGATGTCGATGCCAAGACCCACGCCAAGATCAACACCGGCATGGCGGAGACCAAGTTCGGCATTCCCTTTGCACATGCGCGCGAGGTCTATGCCCATGCTGCGACTCTCAAATCGATCGAGATCGTGGGCGTGGATGTGCATATCGGCAGCCAGATCACCGACCTGGAACCGTTCGAGACCGCTTTCAATCGCATCGGCGAATTGATCGTTCAGCTGCGTGCCGACGGCCATGCCATCACCCGCCTGGACCTGGGTGGTGGGTTGGGCGTGCCGTATGAAAACAACAACACCCCGCCGCCCGACCCAGCCGCCTATGGCGCCATGGTGACGCGGGTGACCAAGGATTTCGGCTGCAAACTGTCCTTCGAGCCGGGCCGGCTGATCGCCGCCAATGCCGGGGTGCTGGTGTCGCGGGTGATTTACGTCAAACGGGGCGACGCCAAGACCTTCCTGATCATTGACGCCGCGATGAACGATCTGGTGCGTCCAGCCATGTATGACGCGCATCATGAATTTGCCGCCATCGTGGAACCGGCGGTGGGTTCCCCGCATGCAAAATACGATGTGGTGGGCCCAATCTGCGAAACGTCCGACCTTTTCGCGGCGGACAGGGCGCTGCCTGTGCTGAAAAGCGGCGATCTTATGGCGATCCTGACTGCAGGCGCCTATGGCGCGGTAATGTCCAGCGATTACAATGCACGGCCCGCGGCCTGCGAAGTCTTGGTCTCGGGCGAACATTGGGGCATCGTACGGCCTCGGGAGACCTATGCCGACCTCATCGCCAAGGACCGCTTACCAGACTGGCTTACCGACTGATCCTTTGCGCGGCCGGATCGCGCGGACGCGGCTGGTTCTGGCGGTCGAACGGGTGCTGCCGCGGCTTTGGCCGGCGGCTGGTTTCATGGGCCTCTATCTCGCGCTGGCCCTGGCTGGCGCCTTTGTTTTTGTGCCATGGCCGCTGCAGGCCCTGGCGCTTGCCGCCACCATCACCCTGACGGGGCTGGCGCTGGCCGAAGGTTTTTCGGATTTCGCCTGGCCCCGCAGCCTGGATGCCGAACGGCGGCTGGAACGCGATAGCGGATTGATGCACCGCCCGGTCTCCGAACGCCACGACGTGCTGGTGGGCGCCGATCCCTTCGCGCAGCAATTATGGGCATTGCACCGGGCCCGTGCCCTGCCCGGGAAATTTCGTATCGCCCTGCCCAGGACCGATATCGCCGCCCGCGACCCGCAAGGCCTGCGCTGGTATCTGCTGATTGCTCTGGCCATAGGCTTTGTGCTGGCGCGCAACGAGATTCCCGCGCGGTTGATCAGCGCCTTCGACAGCGGCGCGGGCGCGGCCGCCACCCTGGATGCCTGGATCGATCCGCCGCCCTATACCGGCTTGCCGCTGACCTCGCTGCATATCGGCGATACCGCCCTGATCCGGGTGCCGCAGGGCTCGGTGCTGAATTTGCGGGTCCATGGCGCGCCACGCACGCCGGGTCTTGCGGCGGGCAATAATGCCGCGCCGCGCTTTGCCGGCGAGGACGGCGAATATTCCAGCAATGTGATCCTTTCCACCGATGCGCGGGTGCGGGTGCAGGTGGGCGGCCATGCCATCGGCAAATGGAATATCCAGGCAGTGGTCGATGCCGCGCCGGTGATCGCCTTGACCGCCAAGCCGTCGCCCACCGAGCAGCTTGCCACCAAATTCGCCTTCAAGGGCGATGACGATTATGGCATCGCCAACGCACGTGTTGTGCTGGCGCCAAAAGGCGGTCATGGCAAGCCGCTGGTGGCGGACTTACCCTTGCCGGAATCCGCCGCCCGACATGTGGACCAGACCAGCTATGTCGATCTCACCAGCCATCCTTATGCAGGCTTGGTGGTGGAAGGCCGGCTGGAAGCCCGCGATGCCATCGGCCAGAAAGGGATGAGCGCACCCTTCACCTTCCGCCTGCCGGCCCGCATTTTCACCGATCCCCTGGCCCGCGCGCTGGTGGAACAGCGCCAGCATCTGGCGACCTTTGATACCGCCGGGCGCCATGTGGTGCTGTTGACCCTGGATGCGCTGGCAATCGATCCCGAGCGTTTCTACGAGGGCAAGAACGACATCTTTCTTGCTTTGCGCACCGCCTTCAACGGCGTCAAGAACGCCAAGAGCGAAGCCGATATCGGGCGCGTGGAAGACTTGTTGTGGCAGACGGCGCTGAAGCTGGAACGCGGCGGGCTGTTGTCGGCGGCCGAGGAACTGCGCAAGCTGCAGATGATGATCACCGCCGCGCTCGCTTCCGGCGCGCCGCAGGAAGTGATCGACGAATTGCTCAAGCGCTATAACGAAGCGATGAAGCGTTATGTCGACGCCCTGGCGGCCAATCCGCCGCCGCCCGGCCAGCAGCCTATCTCTCCCGATGCCAAGACCCTGGGGATGGACGATGTCCAGACCATGATGCAGATGATCCAGAAACTGTCGCAAGCCGGCGAGCGCGAAAAGGCGGCAAAACTTCTGGCCGCCTTGCAATCCATGCTGGAAAATATGCGCATGACCCAGGGCAAAGGCGGCCAGAATGGCCAGAACAAGGCGCTGAACGAAAAACTGCAGAAATACGGCAACCTGATGGGCAAGCAGCGCGCCCTGCTGGACAAGACATTCCGCCAGCAACAGGGCCAGGCCGATCCCAAGGATGGCGGCACTCAAGGGTTGCAGAAACAGCAAAATGACCTGGAAAAGGAATTGCAGGATTCCCTCAAGGGCATGGACGGCAAGTCGGCGCAGAAATTGCGCGAAGCGGGCAAGGCGATGGGCGACGCGCAAAACGCCCTGGGGCGCAAGGATCTGTCAAATGCCGGCAGTTCCCAGAACCAGGCGCTGGATGCCCTGCGCCAGGGCGCCCAGGCGCTAGCCGACGAAGCCCAACAAGGAACAGGCAAGCAGGGCGGCGGGCCCGAAGACCCGTTGGGACGCAGCCCCTCGCAGCTGGGCAATTCCGGAGTCAAGATTCCCGGCGCGACCGACCTCGCCCGCGCCCGCCAGATTCTGGAAGAATTGCGCCGCCGCGCCGCGCAGATGAACCGGCCCCAAGCCGAGCGCGATTATCTGGACCGGTTGCTCAAGGCATTTTGATTTTCAAACATGCCATTCCTGCCGCTCGCCAAGCTCGCGGCGTCCCTGCCTCGTGGCGCGCCTGGACGCGCGCCACTGCGGCGTTCGTCACTCTCGCAGGTCCACTAGACCTGCTCGTCCGCCGCGCTGCTGCGCGGCGGACCGCTCCTCACCCCGGTACTTTGCCGATATAGGGCAGCCCTCGATGCCGGCCCGCATCATCCATGCCATAACCGATGACAAAATCATTGCCCACCGGAAAGCCGACATAATCGGCCTTGGCCACGGCGTCGCTTCGCTGCTTGTCCAGGATCACCGCCACCTGAACGCTGGCCGCCCCCGCCGCCTGGATCAGGGACACGGCCTTGGCGATGGTGCGTCCTGCATCCAGCACGCCGTCTATGACCAGCACATGGCGGCCCGCGATCTGTTCGGAGGGACCGGCGATCATGGAGATCGCGCTGGCGACGCGTTTATCGCCATAGGAGCGCAGCCAGATCATCTCCACATCCAGGGGGACGCCTTCCCAGGCCAGGGCCCGGATCAGATCGGCGGCAAAGATAAAGCCGCCCACCAGCACCGGCATGGCCACATCCGGCACCAGGGGAGCGGACGCGATCATTCGCGCCATCGCCCGCACCCGATCCTGAATCTGTTCAGCGGAAAAAAGAATGTCGGGTGCCATCAATGCTCTTCTTTGGGGAAGCCCACTTCCAGATTGCGCGCCGCCGAGGGCGGGCTTGCCAGCCGTGTCACAAAAGGCGCCGACCGGCCCGGCGCCAAAACCGTGATACTGGGCTTGAATGTCCAATGGTAAAGCTCACGCTTGTCGGCGCCGCTGAGGGTGACGCGCACCGTTTGCGGCACCGGCAACTGGCGCGAACTGGTATTGACGATCTCGCCTGACACCGCCAGCACGACCTGGCCATCCTCGGTTTCGCGGCGATAATCCACCTTGCGAAAATCCAGGCCGCTGACATTCACCGGCAGGCCGAGGCTGGAATAGACTCCCGCCGACTGGGGCCAGATGCTGGCGATGTGCTGGCGGTATTTCACCGCCGCGAAGGCGATCAGAAGCACCACCGCGAACAGCCCGACCCAGCCCGCCACAATCGCAAGTTTGGGGGCCAGGGGCGCGCTTGGCTTGGGCGAGATGGATGAGGGCGCAAAATTGCGGGCCGGCGAAAAACTGCCCTCGACCGGTTCGGAAACCGGCGCGTCCGGCGCCATATCCGTCTCGGGAGAGGAGATCTCGGATACCGGCTCTGACGCCTCGCCGGCCTGATGCCAGCTATGGCCGCATTTGGCGCATCGCACCGTGCGGCCGGCAGCCGGAAACTTGGACCCGTCGACCGAATAGCGCGTGTCGCAAGAGGTGCAGGTGAGAATCATACCCGGCTCGTTGAAATATCCGCGAAAATAGGGGTCGGGGAGGTTGACCGCAAGCGGCGCGAAACCCGGCTTTCCCGATGCGATACTGGCCCTACTTTCCTACCAAAATATGAGTATGTTCGCCGCATGGTTCGCTTCGAAAATGTCGGCATGCGCTACGGCTCCGGGCCCGAGGTCCTGCGCGACATCAGTTTCTCCCTGGAACCGGGGTCTTTCACCTTCCTGACCGGCCTGTCGGGCGCGGGCAAGACAACCCTGCTGAAGCTGATTTATATCGCCGAACCACCCAGCCGTGGCCTGATCACCCTGTTCGGTACCGAATTGGCCACGGCGCGGCGCCCCGATCTGCCCGGCCTGCGCCGGCGTATTGGCGTGGTGTTCCAGGATTTCCGGCTGCTGGATCATCTTTCGGCCTTCGACAATGTCGCGCTGCCGCTCAGGCTGGCGGGCAAGCGGGTGAGCGACTTTTCCCATGATGTGAGCGAGTTGTTGTCCTGGGTCGGACTGGGCGACCGCATGCAAGCCAAGCCGCCAACCTTGTCCGGCGGCGAGCAGCAGCGCGTGGCGATTGCTCGCGCGGTGGTGGCGCGTCCCGACCTGCTGATTGCCGATGAGCCGACCGGCAATGTCGATCCGGAAATGGGCGCGCGCCTGATCCGGTTGATCGCCGAGCTCAACCGGCTGGGGACAACCGTCCTGATCGCCACCCATGATCGCGCCCTGATCGAGGCGACGCGGGCGCGCGAGATGCGCCTGATCGAAGGCCGGCTGGTGGAATTGCGGGCGACTCTATGAGGGAAAAACCGTGAGCGAGCGCGCCAGTTATATCTTGCCGCGCGATGAAGGCGCCGCACCGCTAGACTTTGTGATCGCGGTGATGGCGTTCCTGGCGGCCCTGGCCTTGGGCGCCTCACTGGTCGCAACGCGCGCCGCCCATGGCTGGCAGAGCGGCTTGTCGGACCGCATTACCGTACAGGTGATGCCGCCCGAACAGGGCGATCCCCGCGCCGGACTGGACAGGGAAACCAAAGCCGTGCTGTCGGTCTTAAGCGCCACGCCGGGCATCGCCCATGCCACGCCACTGTCGGACGCAGAGATCAATGCCTTGGTGGAACCTTGGATCGGCAAGGATGGCGTGGTGGCGGGTATTCCCCTGCCGCGCCTGATCGATGCGGCGATTGTTCCCGGCGAGGATATGGACGTTGCAACGCTTGCGGCGAAACTGAAGCAAGCCGCGCCCCATGCCAGCGTCGACGATCATCGCCGCTGGATCGCGCGATTGCGCGGCGTGGCCGACGCGGTGCGCTATTCCGCTTACGGTATCCTGCTGCTGATTGCGGGCGCCACCGCGGCCGCGGTTTCCTTCGCCACCCGCGCCGGGCTTGAGGCGCATCATGAGATGGTGGCGCTGCTGCATCAAATGGGCGCCCTGCCCGGCTTCATCGCCCGCGCCGTGGAGTGGCATTATTTTATTTCCGCCCTGATGGCGGCTGCGCTGGGCACGCTGTTCGCGGCGCTGCTGTTTCTGGCTGCCGGCGGGCTGGAAGTGTTCGGCCTGGAAGCGGTGCCGTTCCTGCCGCCGATTTCCCTGAAATGGGTCGAGATTCCCTGGCTGCTGGCGGTGCCGGTCGCCGCATCCTTGATCGCCTGGGCCACCGCGCGAATCTCTGTCTTGTCGGTGGTGAAAGCGATCTATTGACGGCTTGAGCGCGGCGAAAGCTGTTTGCTATCCTGCGCCGGCGAAGCGGAGCCATGATTTGCGCGTTTTCCTGGCCGTAATCTTTCTGGCGTTGCTCGGCTATGGGCTCGGTTTTGTGCTGTTCGTCAGCAACCTCCCCGCCTCGCCCGCGACCCAAACCCTGTTGAAGGCCGATGGCATCGTTGCTTTGACCGGCGGAGACGAGCGGCTGGATACCGCCGTGGCGCTGTTCGAGCATGGCGTGGGCAAGCGGCTGCTGATAAGCGGCGTGAGCCAGAAGACCAGCAAAGAGACCGTGGGCAAGATGTCGGACGGCGGCGCGCGTTTTCAATGCTGCGCCGACATCGGATATGCCGAGGATACCCATGGCAATGCCGAGGAAGCCGCCACCTGGACACGCGAGCACCATTTCAACAGCCTGGTGATCGTCACCGGCCGTTATCACATGCCGCGCACCATGCGGGAATTCTCCGCCACGCTTCCGGACAAATCCCTGATCGCCTATCCGGTCGACCAGAGCCGCATAGACCTTGGCGGCTGGTGGCGGCATCCGCGGACCGCGCAGCTGCTGCACCGCGAATATGTCAAATACCTTGCCAGCCTGGTGACGACGCGGCTGGCGCAATGATCCTGTGGTTGCGCTCGGCGCTGTTCCTGCTGTGGTTTGTTCTGATCACCACCATATTGTCGCTTATCTTCCTGCCGGTGCTGGCGCTGCCGCGCGGCGCGACGGTATGGCTGGCGCGGCTTTGGTCGCGCGTCACATTCTGGGGCCTGAAAGTCTTCAGCGGAATCGGCTTTGAGGTTCGCGGCATTCCTCCAAAAGGTGCGGTGCTGGTGGCGTCCAAGCATATGAGCATGTGGGACACGCTGGCTTTGTATCTGGTGCTGGACGCGCCCGCCATTGTGCTCAAGCGCGAATTGCTGCGCATTCCTTTCTATGGCTGGTTCTTGTGGAAAGCGACGGCCATTCCAATCGACCGTTCCGCGGGCGCAAGCGCGTTGCGCAAAATGTCGAGCGCGGCGCGACGGGTGCTGGATCAGGGGCGCCCGATTCTGATCTTCCCGGAAGGCACGCGCAAAAAGCCCGGCGCCGCGCCCGACTACAAGCCCGGTGTGGCGGGGCTTTATACGCTGCTGGGTGTCGATTGCGTGCCGGTGGCGCTGAATTCGGGTGTTTATTGGACCGGGTTTCTCAAACGGCCGGGCACCATTGTGCTGGAGTTCCTGGAGCCCATTGGACCGGGGCTGAAGCGCGACGCTTTCATGACCCTGCTTCAGACGCGCATCGAAACCGCCACGGCTGCTATTTTATCCTGATTATTCAAAGCCTTGTAAGGCTTGCCGATGGGGCAACCATGCCTATCTAAAGCGGTGGAACCGCCTTGCCCGATATGGTCTTTATCCTTCGATGAGCGACCTTTCGCACCAGATCTGGGACATGAAATACCGGCTGAAAGCGCCGGATGGCACGCCCATCGACCGCGACGTGGCGGACAGTTGGTCGCGCGTGGCCCTGGCGCTGGCGGAAGCCGAAGCGCCCGGTCAATGGGTTGGGCATGCCTTGGATTTTGCCCACGCCCTGGCAGGACACAAGTTTCTTCCCGCCGGGCGGATTCTGGCGGGCGCCGGCACGGGACGCAACGTTACGCTCTTCAACTGTTTTGTCATGGGCACGGTCCAGGATTCGATGGACGGAATTTTTTCCGCCCTGCGCGAGGCGGCGCTGACCCTGCAGCAGGGCGGCGGCATCGGCTATGACTTCTCCACCCTGCGGCCCAAGGGCGCCGCGGTGGCCGGCGTGGGCGCGGATGCCTCTGGTCCGGTTTCCTTCATGGATGTTTGGGACGCGATGTGCCGCACCATCATGAGCGCCGGCTCGCGGCGCGGCGCGATGATGGCGACCCTGGCGGTGGATCATCCCGACATCGAGGATTTCATCACCGCCAAGCGCACCCCGGGACGCTTGTCCAACTTCAATCTCTCGGTCCTGGTAAGCGACGCCTTCATGGCGGCGGTGAAGGAAGACGCCGAATGGTCCTTGAAATTCGGGGGCAAGGTTTATCGCACCATCAGGGCAAAAGCGTTGTGGGAAACCATCATGCGCTCGACCTATGACTATGCCGAGCCGGGCGTGATCTTCATCGACCGGATCAACACGCAGAATAATCTGGGTTATTGCGAGACCATCGCCGCCACCAATCCCTGCGGCGAGCAGCCCTTGCCGCCCTATGGCGCTTGCTTGTTGGGGTCGATCAACCTGGCCAAGCTGGTGCACCGGCCCTTCGCGGAAGACGCCGCCCTGGACATGGAAGAGCTGCGGCGCCTTGTCACCACCGCGGTGCGGATGATGGACAATGCCATCGATGTGTCGCGCTTTCCCTTGGAGGCGCAAGCCCGGGAAGCGCGCGCCAAACGCCGCATCGGCTTGGGCGTCACGGGGCTGGCTGACGCCCTGATTTTCTGCCGCGTGAAATATGGCTCGCCCAAGAGCCTGGAACTGATCCGCGCCTGGCTGGCGGCGATCAGCCATGCCGCCTATCGCGCCAGTGCCGAACTGGCGAAGGAAAAAGGCGCTTTCCCGCTTTATGACAATCTCTATTTGTCGCGGCCCCATATCCAGGCCTTGCCGCCGGACATCTACCAGGCGATAGCCGCGCACGGCATCCGCAATGCCCTGCTGACCTCGATCGCGCCCACCGGCACCATCTCGCTGTTCGCCGACAATGTCTCCAGTGGCATCGAGCCGGTGTTCGCGTTCAGTTATAAGCGCAAGGTGCTGCAGCCCGACGGCAGCAAGCGCGAGGAAATCGTCAGCGATTATGCCGTCCGGCTTTTCCAGCAAAAGTTCGGCGCCGATGCCGCTCTGCCGGATTATTTCGTCAATGCCCAGACCTTGTCGCCGTCCGATCACCTGGCGGTGCAGGCCGCCGTTCAGCCTTTCATCGACAGCGCCATTTCCAAGACCATCAATGTGCCGGCAACAATTTCCTTTGAAGATTTCAGCCATGTCTATCTGGAAGCCTATGAGCAAGGCTGCAAGGGCTGCACCACCTATCGTCCCAATGCGGTGACAGGGTCGGTGCTTTCGGTTGAAGAGCCTGCACAACCCCCGCTCATGTCTGAGACCATGGAGCCCGAACTGCCCCTGCCGCCGCCTGAGCCCAGGCAGTCAGGCCCGCGCCTTCCTGCGGAAAAAGGCGGGGTGGTCTATATGACCCGGCCGTTGGACCGCCCCGACGCGCTGTTGGGGCGCACCTACAAGATCAAATGGTTGGACAGCGACCACGCCTTCTACATCACCATCAACGATATCGAGAAGGATGGACGGCGGCGGCCTTTCGAAGTCTTCATCAACTCCAAGAATATGGAAGCCTATGCCTGGGCGCTGGCGCTGACCCGCATGATCTCGGCGGTGTTCCGGCGTGGCGGCGACGTCTCTTTTGTGGTCGAGGAATTGAAGGCGATCTTCGACCCGCGCGGCGGGCAATGGATGAATGGCCGCTATATCCCGTCCTTGCTGGCGGCGATCGGCGAGGTGATCGAGCGTCACATGGTGGAAATCGGCTTCCTGGGCCGCCGCGATACCGGCACCGTGCCGGAAGTCCCCGCCGAAGGCGCCCGGGCCCGCTATTGCCCCCGTTGCGGCGATGCCAGCTTCGTCAAGCTGGAAGGCTGCGATTCCTGCTTGTCCTGCGGCTACTCCAAGTGTAGCTGACGGGAATGTTCCGGTATTCCAGCCGCTTCTGGCTCTACGCACCCACCGGTTTTTTCCTGCTTCTGGCCGCCGCCGTGATGATTCACTGGTGGATGGCCGCGAATGCGTTCGAGAAGAAGCTCGCCGCGCTGAAAGGGCATGAAGCCGTCCCAGGGATCACCTTGAACTGGGACAAGGCCGAAGTTGGCGGCTTTCCTTTCAGGTTGGACGCCAATTTCCAAAATCTCCGCATCGCGGGCGCGGGCGCGCATGGGCCCTTTGCCTGGAACAGTGAGAAATTCGCCATGCACGGCCTGACCTATGGCCGCAGCCAGGATGTCTATGAAGCGGCCGGTCGGCAACAAGTCCGCTGGACGGACTCAAGCGGCCAGAATCGCGCCGCATCCTTTCTTCCGGGCAGTATGCGGGGCAGCAGCATGCTGGATGCACAAGGCCTTCGCCGTTTCGATTTGGACATTGTGCAAGTCGGTGAAACAGATTTCACCCTGCCGCGGCTGCAGTTCCACATGCGTCGCGATCCCGACGGCAAAAGCCTGGACCTGATGATCAGCACCGACAGCTTGCCGGCGGGAGCCAGGAAACCGGTTCACCTTCAGCTTTATGTCACCCTGCCGAAGGCGGAAGCTTTGATGCCGTTGTTGCAGGGAGAAATTACCTGGCCCGAGGCCATCAGGCGCTGGCGTTCTCAGGGCGGGACCGAAAAACGGTCAAGCGATCCTGCCGCGGATGAGGCGTTGGGCCGGTTCCTGAAACCGCTCTACTAACGCCGGGCTTTGCCGCCCGGCTTCTTGACCTTCTTTTTCTTTTGGGCGGCTATAGGCTTCTTGCCGGACTTCTTTGCCGGCCCGGTGCGTTTTTGGGCGCGCTTTTTCTTCGGTTCGGGTTCGGGCGCGACATAAAGCTGGAACGGCAGGCGGCCGAAATTGGGCGCCGCGGTATCCTGGCCGATATCGATAATGGCGCGGCGGATGGCGCGGGTGCGGGTGAACAGATCGAACAGGGCCTGGCCGTCGCCATTGCGCACGGCCCGCTGTAACTGGCTTAAGTCCTCGTTGAAGCGGCCCAGCACTTCCAGCACCGCATCGCGATTGTTCAAAAACACGTCGCGCCACATGGTGGGATCGCTGGCGGCGATACGGGTGAAATCGCGAAAACCGCTGGCGGAATATTTGATCACTTCGCCTTCGGTCACCTTCTCCAGATCATGGGCGGTGCCCACGATATTGTAGGCGATCAGATGCGGCAGATGCGAGGTGATGGCCAAGACCAGATCGTGATGGCCGCTATCCATCACATCGACCTGGCTGCCCAGCCCCAGCCAGAAATCCTTCAGCCGGTCGACCGCGCGCGGGTCGCTGCCCGGAACAGGCGTCAGGATCGCCCAGCGCCCGTCGAACAGGCTGGCAAAGCCCGACTCCGGCCCGGAGAATTCGGTGCCGGCGATGGGATGGGCGGGAATGAAATGCACGCCCTTGGGCACATAGGGGCCGACGTCACGGACCACCGCGCTTTTCACCGAGCCGACATCGGACAGGATGGCGCCCTGCGCCAAGTACGGCGCAATCGTCTGGGCGATGCTTTGATAGGCGCCGACCGGCGCGCAGAGAATGACCAGCTCCGCATCCTTCACCGCCTCGCCAATATCGGCATGCAGCGTGTCGCAAAATCCGATGGCGCGGGCCCGTTCCAGCACATCCGCGCTGGCGTCATGACCGGCGATCTGCTTTGCCAGATGGCCCCGGCGCGCGGCGTGAGCGATAGAGGAGCCGATCAGGCCCAATCCGATAATGGCGATTTTCTTCATGGGCCCCATTTATGCCGCCATGAATTGCTGAATCCGGGAAACGGCCAACGTGTTCTGTTCCTCGGTGCCGACTGTCATGCGCAGGCAGTTGGGCAGACCGTAACTGGCTACCCCACGTAGTATAATGCCGTTTTGTGAAAGGAAAGCGTCTGCCTTGGCGGCAGTCTTTTCGCCGTCGGGCGGAAAATGGATCAGCACGAAATTGGCCGCGCTGTCATCGACACGAAGGCCGGTTTTTCGGATTTCCGCCGTGATCCAGGGCAGCCACTGGCTGTTGTGCTTCACAGAGGCCCGGAAATGCTCACGGTCGCGGACCGCCGCCGCCCCCACCTGCTGCTGAAGGGTCGAGGTATTGAATGGCCCCCGGATGCGGTTGAGTACGTCGCAGATGGCGGCCGGCGCATACACCCAGCCCAGCCGCAGGCCGGCCAAACCGTAGAGCTTGGAGAATGTGCGGGTCATCACCACATTGTCGTTGTTCGTGACGAGTTCGATCCCGGCGTCATAATCCTTCGCGGTGACATATTCGGCATAGGCCGAGTCGATCACCAGCAGCACATCCTTGGGAATGCCGGCATGCAGCCGCACCATTTCCTCCCGAGTCAGATAGGAGCCGGTGGGGTTGTTGGGATTGGCGATATAGACGATCCGGGTCTTGGGCGTCACCGCCGCCAACATCGCCTCCACATCCACCTTGATGGCGCTGTTGGTGGTCCTTTCCGGCACCAGCACCGGTATGGCGCTGTTGGCGCGGGTGATGATCTCATAGACCAGGAAGGCGTGGCGGCTGAGGACCGCTTCATCGCCGGGCTGGAGATAGGCATTGGCCAGCAGGGTCAGCAGCGGGCCCGAACCCTCGCCGCCCGCCACGATCCGATCCGGATTCAGGCCGTGCACTTCGGCGATCGCCTCGCGTAGCAGGCGCGCGCTGCCATCGGGATAGAGTTGCAGGTCGTGGGCCGCGGCGGACAGGGCTTCCATCGCCTTGGGGCTGGGGCCGATGGGCGACTCGTTGGCGGACAGCTTGACCACCTTGGCCACCCCCGGTATGGCGGCGCGCCCGCCAACATAGAGCGAGACTTCCAGAATGCCGGGCTTGGGTGAAGGTGTCATAACAGGGCTCAAAAAGGGCGTTAGGCGTGGTCCATAGCGGCGGACGACCGCCCACTAAAAAAGGCCGGTATTGATAGGGCGGGACTGTCCCAAAAGCAAAGCAGGGCTGCCATTCGTTGACTTCAAGGGATGCCGGCCTTAGCTACGGCCCTTCAAGGATTTGCCGATGACTGAGGCCCCTCGTTTTCTGCGCCCGGTGACCGCGCCCTCGGCCGATGTCGGGATGGCGGTCACTTTCGAGACGCCGCTGCGGTTGGACTGCGGCCGCGACCTTGCGCCTTTCACGGTCGCCTATATCACTTACGGCAAGCTCAATGCCGCCAAAAGCAATGCGGTGCTGATCTGCCATGCCCTGACCGGCGACCAGTTCGTTGCGTCCGATCATCCCATCACCGGAAAGCCCGGCTGGTGGACCACCATGATCGGGCCCGGCAAGCCCATCGACACCGACCGCTTCTTTGTGATCTGCGCCAATGTACTGGGCGGCTGCATGGGCTCGACCGGCCCGGCCGAGATCGATCCGGCGACCGGTAAGCCTTTTGGCCTGAATTTTCCGTTGGTCACCATCCGCGATATGGTGCGGGCGCAGAAAAGGCTGATCGAATATCTGGGCATCGACAAGCTGCTGGCGGTTGTCGGCGGCTCGATGGGCGGCATGCAAACGCTGCAATGGGCCGCATCTTATCCAGAGAGCGTGCGTGCGGTGGTGCCGATTGCCTGCGCTGCCCGCCATTCGGCGCAGAATATCGCCTTCCACGAAGTGGGCCGCCAGGCGATCATGGCCGATCCCGACTGGAAAGGCGGCGAATATCAGTTGCATGGCACCAGCCCGTCCAAGGGCCTGGCGGTGGCGCGCATGGCCGCCCATATCACCTATGTCTCGGAGATGGCGCTGCAACGCAAATTCGGCCGCGCCTTGCAAAACCGCGAGGCGCTGTCCTTCCAGTTCGCCCCGGATTTCCAGATTGAATCCTATCTCCATCATCAAGGCGCGACGTTTGTCGATCGCTTCGACGCCAATTCCTATCTCTATATCACCCGCGCGATGGACTATTTCGACTTGGCTGAGGAGCATAGCGGGAAATTGTCCGATGTCTTTCGGCTGAATTCTGCGCGCTTCTGCATCATCTCCTTCAGCAGCGACTGGCTGTTTCCGCCGGTGGAAAATAAGCGCATCGCCCATGCCCTCAACGCGGTAGCGGCGCAGGTGAGCTTTGTCGAGATCAAGAGCGACAAGGGCCATGACGCCTTCCTGCTGGACGAGCCGGAAATGTTCGCCACGGTGCGCGGCTTTCTCAATCATGCGGCGCAGGAGCTGGTATGAGCGCTCTGCGTCCCGACCTGGCGGCGATTGCCGAGATGATCCGCCCCGGCGCGCGGGTGCTGGATGTCGGCTGCGGCGACGGCGCCTTGCTGGAGCATCTGAAAACCAAGAATGTCGACGGGCGCGGAATCGAGATTTCCCAGGCCAATGTGAATGCCTGCGTGGCGCGCGGGTTGGCGGTGGTGCAAGGCGATGCCGATACCGATTTGGTGGATTATCCCGCCCAGGTGTTCGACGCGGTGATCCTGTCCCAGACCATCCAGGCGACGGAAAAGCCCCGCACGGTGCTGGAACATCTGCTGCGTATCGGCCGGCGCACCGCGATTTCGCTGCCCAATTTCGGCTATTGGAAAGTGCGTGCCTCGCTGCTTACCGGCGGTCGCATGCCGCGCACCCAGGCGCTGGATTATTCCTGGTGGGCGACGCCCAACATCCATCTTTGCACCCTGGCCGATTTCATCGATCTGACCCGGGAATGCGGCGCCACCATCGTGGAAGCCCATGCCCTCAACAATAACGGCACCCGCTCGGTGATGAATCCCAAGACCCTGACCCACGGTTTTTTCGGGCCCAACCTGTTCGCCCAGGGCGGCGTCTTCCTGCTCAAGAAAAACTAGTTCGACGCCTTCAACGCAATCGCCGCGCCCTGGGGCAGTCCCGGCGTGGCGGCGGCGTAAAGCGACTTGGCCGCTTCCACCACATGCACGCCGCCGATCCCGGAAAACAGCCGCGATCCCACTTTTTCCCAGCCGCTGCCCGACCGGGTGACGGTTTCAAAAGGCGGCGCATACAGCGCCCGCGACCAGCGGGTGGTTTCGAACAATCCGTCCTGGAGCAGGCTTTCCAATTCCATTTTGGAAAAAGGGCGGCCATGGCCGAAGGGCGATCGTTGCACCTGGGCCCACAGGCTGGCGCGATTGGGCGCCACCAGCAGGATGCGCCCTTCCGGCGCCAGCACCCGCCAGAGCTGGCGCAAAAGCGCGCGCAGGCCTTCCGACGATTCCAATCCATGCACGATCAGGATGCGGTCGAAGAACATGTCGGGGAAAGGCAGCGCATCTTCCTCGCACAACAGAGTGGCGTTCTTGCCGTCCGGCCAGCCGAAATTTTCCGCCATCGGGCCCATCGGCGCGGGCAAGGCGGCGATGGTGCGCTCGGTCCCGGCAAAAGCGCGCAGATAGGGCAGCGCAAAGCCATAGCCGAGCAGCCGGTAGTTGCGCAGATTGGGCCAGATATCCGTGATCTCGCTGAGGATCGCCCGCCGCGCCATCCGGCCCAGCGGCGTGTGATAAAAGGCGGTCAGATCGCGAACATCCTGCGGCATGGGGGCAGATTAGGCGCGAAGTGCGTTTGTTCAAAGACGCAGCTTTGGTAACCTCGATATTAAGGAGACCCCATGCCCAATACCGCCCTGATCGAGATCGTGCCCTGCCTGTCGGACAATTACGCCTATCTGATCAAATCGGGGGCGCAATGCGCGGTGGTGGACCCTTCGGAGCCGGGACCGGTTCGGGCGGCCCTGGCGAAGAAGGGCTGGACGCTGACCCATATCCTCAACACCCATCACCATCTGGATCATTGCGGCGGCAATCTGGCCCTCAAGGAAGAGACCGGCGCCCAGATTGTGGGACCGGGCAAGGACGCCGCCCGCATTCCAGGGCTGGATGTCGGCGTGGATGAGGCTTCGGGCTGGGAATTTGACGGCCGCAAGGTGCAGGTTCTGGAAGTGCCAGCCCATACCAGGGGCGCCATCACTTTTGTGATCGACGGCAACGCCTTTACCGGCGACACCCTGTTCACCCTGGGCTGCGGCCGGCTGTTCGAAGGCGATCCGCAGATGATGTGGACCAGCCTTTCCAAGCTGATGCGGCTGCCCGACGATACCCGGGTCTATTGCGGTCATGAATATACCCAGAGCAATGGCCGCTTCGCCCTGACCCTGGAGCCCGGCAACGCAGCGCTGACAACCCGAATGGTAGGCGTGACGGCAGCGCGTCAGGCGGGAAAGCCGACCGTACCGTCGACCATGGGACTGGAGAAACAGACCAATCCCTTCCTGCGCCCGGATTCGGCGGAGATCCGCAAATCCCTGGGGATGGAGAAGGCCGGCGATGTCGCGGTGTTCGGCGAGATCAGGGCCAGGAAGGATAAGTTTTAGCCGCTACGTCTTGGCGGCCCGCGACGGCATTGGCGGCGTCATAGGCAATACAGCCGTAAAGAAGAATGGTCATTGCGGCGAAGACGGCGGCCGTGACCGGAGCGGATGTGACGGTTTTCATGATGCAGGCCAAGATTTGACAGCGGCGGACCTTAGCGGCCCAATGGTCAAAATATTGCTAACCATAGAAGAGACAGATGTCGGACGCGCTGTTTGTCACCAGACTGTATAAGGGCCGCATCGTCCCGCCGCGCGATCTGGAAAAGACCTGTCTTTCCATCGCCGCCGACGATCTTGCCGGCCAGCGCTGGTCGCGCCAGCATAATTACGGCGGCTATACATCCTATGCCTCGCTGAACGACTTGCCACAGCGCGCCAGCCTGTTCGCCGACCTGGAGCGCGCCCTCGCCAAACATGTCGCCTTGTTCGCGCGCGAACTGCAATTCGAGATGGCGGGGCGCAAGCTGAAGCTGGACAGTCTCTGGATCAATGTGATGCAGAAAGGCGCGGTCCACACCCCGCACATTCATCCCCATTCGGTGATCAGCGGCACCTATTATGTGGCCGTGCCGCCCAAATCCGGCGTCATCCGTTTCGAGGACCCGCGCCTGCCCATGATGATGGCCGCGCCGCCCAGAAAGCCCAATGCCAGGCCGGAAAATCGCAACTTTATCGATGTCGCGCCCAAGCCCGGCATGCTGCTGTTATGGGAAAGCTGGCTGCGCCATGGGGTTGAAACCAACCAGGCGCGCGGGCGGAGGATTTCGGTGAGCTTTAATTACCGGCTGGATTGACCAACTTAGGGCCTGCGTTCCGCATCGCCTCCTGAAATGCTGCAATCGCCGCTAGCCGAAAGACGCGGCGGCTTGAGTCAATTTCGTGGTACCTTGCGTCGAGCAGCGTCACCTGTACATCTACCACTCGTCCCGAATTGAGGACACCGGCGTGGGCGGCTTCGTAAACTCCGTCTTCGATACCTTGTTGATATTCTTTTAAAAGGCCGAAACCGGTGACATTCGATAAAAGAACTGCGTTCGCACCAGCCAACGGCTCCAACCTAAGCTTTACCACTGCAAATTCGCCATTCCCGTTATCGAGGACTTTGGCGTGCACGACCCGCGCCTCGGCGGGTTTGGTGATCGTTTCGGCCTTGAGCGTGGACATAGTTCACCAGTGAATTTAGGCCTAGCGAATGTTATTATAGTCCGATTTCTTGCTGTCCAAATAACCAATGGAGGGGCGTCATGAACATCTTCGCCGGTTCGATGGAAATCCAGATGCTGTGCTGGAGCGTGGTACTGGGGCTTGTCCAGCTGATGATCGCCACCAGCCTGGCGCTGAAGGACCAGGGCATCGCCTACAATGTCAGCCCGCGCGAATCCGCGGCTCCGCCGGTCACAAGGTTGACGGGCCGTTGCCAGCGCGCCTTCGGCAATTTCCGCGAGACCTTTGTGTATTTCGCCGTGGCGGTGCTGGTGGTGACGGCGCTGGGCAAGAGCAGTCCCCATTCCGCCCTGGGGGCGCAGCTCTATTTCTGGTCGCGCCTCGCCTATGTGCCGGTCTATGCCGCGGGCATTGTCTGGCTGCGCACGGTGCTTTGGGGCGTTTCCATTTTCGGCCTGGTGACGGTGCTGCTGGCAGCGTTAGCCTGACGCCTTGCGCCGGGCGCAAAATCCCCAAAGGCCCAGCGCGAAACCGGCCAACAACAGCACCTCGCGCGGGCTGGAATGCCACCATCCGGCGCGGGCGGCGGCATTGATCGCCAGATGCGGGATGATGCCCGCCACCACAAGATTGGCTTGGGCGCGCAGGGCCAGCACGCCCATCACCAGCGATAGCGCCAAACTGCCCAGCGCCCACCAGAAAAAATCGCCCGCACCGGCTGACATCACACCGGACAGGAAAAAAGCCGGGATATGCCAGACCGTCCAGACTGCACCCACCATCAGCGAGGCATCCAGCACCGGCATGCGCTCCAGCAAGCGGGGCAGGAGATAACCCCGCCAGCCGAATTCCTCGCCCCAGGGCGCGATGTCGGCAAACAGCAGTGGCAACAGGGACAGCGGCACCGGGCCCAGACTGCCGGCCAACGCACAGACCATGGGAAGCAGCAGCACCGCCACCGCCAGCCATGCCGGGGCAAAGGGGCGCCACAGCCGCGCCAGCAATTGGAATGCGCCGCCGGGCTGGCGCGCGGCCAGCGCGGAGGCGGCCAGCGAAGGGGCGCAGTTCATCAGCAGGAAGATGGGATTGGCCGGCCCCAGCGGCGCCAGCCCCGGCGCGGCGGCCCGCGCCACCAGATAGGCGCCGCCCACGCCCCAGGACAAAGCAAAACTCAGTGCAAGAAACGACCTGAGATCGCGCACGCACCCCCCGGCGGACACCCCGCCGGACAGTCTATACAAAAATTCCGCTTCGGCACGGTCAGGCGTGCCGGCGCCGAATGATCCCGTCCAGCTTGCCGGACAGTTTGGAGACGAAATGCTCCCGGTCCCAGGCCAGCTTGGCCTCGTCGAAAATCTTTTCCTGAACTTCGCGCGGCAAATGCGGCCAGGCGGTGATCACCGCCGAGCCCAGCCGGCGCACCAGGCACTCCTCCTCGGCCGGATACCGGAACTGCTTGTCTTCCACGAACGCCATGCGCACGCCTTCTCGATAGAGTGTTGAACGATAGACCGGGGCAAAATGGGAACTTTTGCCGCGTCGGACATGAAAGGGGAGCAACGCTCTACCCTGATACCTAAATCAGGAAAAAGCCTAAAACAGGGCGAAACATTTTGGGAGCGAAAATTTCGGGAACCGGCCGGTTCAACGGCCCTTTTTCTTCTGAGCCTTGCGAGCAGCATAGCGCGCGTCGCGGCGGGCCTTTTGTTCCGCTTCCAGGGCTTCCTGGGCCGCAATGCGTTCCTCATGTTCGCGCTCGGCCTGGGCCTTGGCTTCGATCTCGGCCAGGCGGCGCTGTTCTTCTTCTTCCTGGCGGCGCTTCTCGGCCGCGATGGCCGCAAGGCGCTTTTCTTCGGCGCGCTGCTTGGCGCGTTCCTCGCGCGCCGCGGCAATGGCCATGCGCTCCCCGGCCTTGGAGGCAAAATTCGCCTTGGCGGCCTCGGCCCGGGCCTTGGCCTTGGCCAGCATCTCGGCGCGCGCCTTGGCGGCGGTATCCAGGCGGTTGGAGAATTTTTCGTTGTCTAAGCGAGGGGGCATATTTCTTCTCAGGTTTCCAGGATGCGCAAATTCGGCGCCAGCGGGCGGTTGTTGCTGTCCACCAGCAGGATGCGGGGCGAGAAGCTCTTGGCTTCGGCCTCTTCCATGCGAGCGTAGGCGACAATGATGACAAGATCACCCTTCTGGGCGAGGCGGGCGGCGGCGCCGTTGATCCCAATGATGCCCGAGCCGGCGGGCGCGGGAATGGCATAGGTGGTGAAACGCTCGCCATTGTTGATGTTAAGCACATCGACCTGCTCATGCGGCAGGATGCCGGAGCGTTCCAGCAGATTCGCATCTACCGAGATCGAGCCTTCATAGTTGAGATCGCATTGCGTCACCGTGGCGCGGTGAATCTTGGCTTTGAGCAGGGTCAACAGCATTAGTTGTCCAGAAAGCTCCTGAGCTTCCGGCTCCTGGAAGGATGCTTGAGCTTACGCAGCGCCTTGGCCTCGATCTGGCGAATGCGCTCGCGGGTAACGCTGAACTGCTGGCCGACTTCTTCCAAGGTGTGATCGGTGTTCATGCCGATGCCGAAACGCATGCGCAGCACGCGTTCCTCGCGCGGGGTCAAGGTCGCCAGCACGCGGGTGGTGGTCTCGCGCAAATTGGCCTGGATGGCGGCGTCGATCGGCAGCACCACATTGGGGTCCTGGATGAAGTCGCCCAGATGGCTGTCTTCCTCGTCGCCGATGGGCGTTTCGAGGCTGATCGGCTCCTTGGCGATCTTGAGGACCTTGCGCACTTTTTCCAGCGGCATGGCCAGGCGTTCGGCCAGCTCTTCCGGGGTGGGCTCGCGGCCGATCTCATGCAGCATCTGGCGCGAGGTGCGCACCAGCTTGTTGATGGTCTCGATCATATGCACCGGGATACG
>Ga0097621_100000781_pt1 | contig 22330 bp, 23 predicted proteins | sample KBSMisM72_FD_73165 | JGI IMG/M metagenome (GOLD analysis project Ga0097621, IMG submission 73165) | Miscanthus rhizosphere microbial communities from Kellogg Biological Station, Michigan, USA - KBS Miscanthus M7-2 (version 2) (version 2) | ecosystem: Host-associated > Plants > Roots >... | reverse complement strand
AGGAACTACAGTCGGCGAACGAGGAAATCCAGTCCGGTAACGAGGAACTTCAGAGCACGAACGAAGAATTGCAAACTTCGAAGGAAGAACTCGAATCTGCCAACGAAGAATTAAACACGGTGAACGAAGAAATCCAGCGCCGCAACCAGCAGCTTGCACAGCTCAGCAGCGACCTGACCAATTTGCTCAACAGCGCCACGATTCCGATGATCATGTTGGGAGAAGACTTGCACATTCGCCGGTTTACCCCAGAGGCGGAGCGCGTGTTCGGCTTCAGCAACAACGACGTTGGCAAGGCTCTTACGCACTTGCCCCTTAATCTCGATCTTCCAAAACTTGAGCGATGGATGCTGAATGTGATGCGCGACGTAACCATCCGAAATGAACGGGTGCAGGCCCGCGACGGTGCGATCTACAAACTCCGCATCACCCCATATCGCACACTCGGAAACAAGATCGATGGCGTAGTACTTGCTTTGTTGGATATTAGCGACATTCTGGGGGGCACGTCGAAGACTAGAGCGTGTCCCGCTTGATTCCGCATAACTGTTGAAATCACGATGTCGCAACCGTGCGCTTTTTATCGCCCGCAACACTTTTCTTCACTTTAACGAGAGAGGGGCGCTCTGGAGGTGCCTCCTTCCCTCCTCCCCCCAGCAGATTTGACGGGGTTATACATTGCGGGAAAAATTCGGCTACACCCCTGGGGGGCGGGGAGCGGGGCTGGGCAGGAGTTGAATCCATTCGTTCCTCATGGTCGCCAAGAATAGGTGAACTTGATCGTGAAGCGATTCTCGTAGAATTGTGGTGGATTGGCGGCGACCAAGCTGGCGAACTGCTGTCCGGCGGTGTAGATCACGAACAGATCACTATCCGGACGGTAGTTCCAGCGAAGGCGAATATTGGCGCTGACTGCCTGGTCATTTGCTGTATTCATTTGCAGCAACCCAGAGAGGGTTAAGAACCGGGAGAACGAATAGTTCGTCTGAAAGCTTCCGAACACAACCGAGAAATTTCCTGTCCCAGGCGGAAGCGGGTTCCCCGATGGGTCGGTCGTAGCACCGAGCCGGAATCGATTCCACTGCTCGGCGAAGCTGAACGATAGACGTTCGCTCGCTCTATACATTGTCCGAATGCGCGCTTCGTTGAGGTGTCCGTTGTAATAGGTACCGAACCTTTCGAAGAAGCTGGCGGTCAACCTTCTTTCCTGAGGCGATCCGTAAGTGAGCTGGTGCCGTGTCCAGTGGTATTCGCCAACCGGAATGGAGACATTCTTGTAAATGTTGAATGGCTCAATGAGTCTTTGGGTGAATACATCTACGATGTCATTATCCGTATAGGAACCGTTGTTGAATTCGGCACGGAACGTATTCTGCCATTCCTGGGTTTGCAGCACACCGTGCGTATCTGGTGCGTGAAAGATGAACCCCTCGAAATTTAGTTCGCGTACCCCATTCAGTTTCGGACGCGGCTTGAAGTTCACATCTGCATAATCACAGACACAATCCGTGCGCTCAGTAAAGCCCACCTCAGGATTGAAATTCGGCCCAATCTTGCGACGTTCACCAAATACTTCGAGCCAATTGGTCTGATAGCTAACGCTACCTCCAACGTTCGTCTGTCCAGAGGAGACAAACGGTGATCTTGTCTGGGCCGCGTACCCATTTACGATCAAGTCCTTAAAAAAGACGAGCCGCGAGTCAGCGCCTATCGTTTGGTTGAAGGTATCGAGGGCGTTGTCGGAGCTCTTATCGATTCCCATTACGCCAATGTATGAACCGGCCCAGAGTGAGCCTTTCACTCGTGCAACGGCATAATTTGCTGATGGGTTCGGCCCGGAGGTTCTGGTATCAACGTCCATGAGGCCAAGTTCGAAGTTGCCAAGTGATCCAGTCACCTTTGCTCCACCATTGATCGGAACTTCTTGCCCGGTTATCGGGTCAATGCCAATTTGTCGGCTGAAGAAGAGGAGATCGCTTTCGCCGCCCAAAGGAAAATTGAATATCCCGGCGTTCTCTAGAAAGAACTGCCGTTTTTCGGGAAAGAACAGCTTGTAGGGAGTGAGGTTGAATTGTTGCGCGTCTACGTCGGCATCGGCAAAATCTGTATTGACGGTGAAGTTGGCTACAAGATTCGACCGCAGGCCAAGTTTAACGTCCACTCCACCGGTGTGCAACGCACTCAGTCCAGGCGCGAATCCGGTTCCTGCGGTGTTGGGTGGGAAGTGGCTGAATCCGATGAGTCCATATGGCTTAATGATGAACAGGCGTCCGCTTCCGATCTCAGAAATGCCGTGCAGCTCACCCGCCTGGCTGATCCTTGCCGCTCCGTAAACTCGACGCCAGCCAGACCACAAGTCCTCCTCGTTCTTTCTCCGAATAAACCTTTTGAAATTGATGCCCCACACGACATCATGCGATTTCATAAAATTCAATGTGGAGAAGGGGATACCGACCGTCGCGGTCCAACCCCCGCTTGTCACGCGAGCCTCTGATGTCCACACCCCATCCCAGCCTGAGTCCCCGTCGCCACTGCTTGTGTCCGTCCGTTGTTCTTCCGTTATCAGCGCATCCCGCTGAGTACCGAGCGGATTGATCTGGAATACATAAGCGTTGCGCCTATCGTGGGCGGAATCGATCAGAATCTCAAAGTAGTCGTCCAGTTCCTGTGAAACGTCGCGCCTAAGTTCGGTTGCAACGATTCTGTTCGGTGCGGAGTCGAAACAAGTGATGCCGAAATAGACTCCGTGCCTGGTATAGAGGATCCGGACTTCGGTTCGTTCCGTCGGTTGTTGCCCCTCAAAGGGCTCGCGTTGAAGAAAACTCGATATGGGAGGAGCTTGCTTCCAAAGGGGATCGTCGAGTGTGCCGTCCAGCTTCGGAGATCTCTCGACCCGGACGGCGTTAGTTTTTCTTTGGATTTCTTGTCTAGTCGTTGGAGTCTGCTGATGCTGCTGTGATTGCGCATTCAGAGAAACGGGAGCCCCTGTACAGAGTGCTAGTGAGACCAATAAGCACGAGAATCTGGATAAGTGAGGACCGGTGGTCACGTCAATCGCACAAATTGTAGTCGGATGCTCAAGTTATCGACCCGTAAAGCCCTTCAATGATTTCCATTCCGCGGCGCAGGAGTTCTTCGTCGCCGACGCCTTGCTTCGCCCAACCTATCAGAGTGCGATCCAATCCGATGCCTTCTATCCGGCCGAACTTTCCGTCTTCCAGGTCTGCATCGTGGATGATTTGAGCAATAGCGCGGACTCGCTTGTCACGAATAGCGAATTCCTTGCATAGAGTCTCGAAAGTGCAGTCTTCTCCACGATGACCGAACCCTTTCGTCGTTTGAAACATGTCGAACGGTATAGCCGCCGGATGCAGGTTCGGGTCATGGTCGAAGATGAACGTTGCATTTTTGTCTATAAAGTTGCGAATAAGCCATGCTGACGAGATACGATCGATTCCAGGTCGGGGCCTGGTGATCCAAACGCGAGAGCGATAAGCGTTCTTCTTTATCTCTGATTGACTCTCGGGTACCTGAGTCACCCTTTGTTCCTCGGCTTGTGCCAATAGAGTCTCGAACCGGCTACGTAGCGGATTGTTAAAAAAGTCGATCTCACTGACATCCCGAAATCGGCGCCTCAACTTGGCAAGGGCGTTGCCGTTGGGGTGTTTACTTCGGGCGAGCTTCCGCAGTTCGGTGATCATCGCTTCGTATTCGCCAGTACTCGCTTCGAGAAAAAGGCCGCGCAAGCGTGCGTCAGAATGATCATCAAGGGAGTGCACTTGCATCACCGATGCATGCCCAGTGGATTTCTGGATTACAGCACCAAGCCATTCAAAGCGCTCACGATTGGATGGTGTGTTCGGCAGTACATGACCGCCGCTTTTGAGTGCCAATGCGCCATAGCGTCGCAGTTTCCTCCAGGTATCAACCCTTTGGCTGGCGCGCTTGGTTGGCAGGGTAAATATGAAGAGCAGCCATGGCGGCTCTTTTCCTACATGTGCTATAGTCGTCATCGTGCGTGTTACAGATATAACACACGCATATAAAGAGACGAAACGACCTATGCGGCTTCCCCGTTTGGTCCGCCGCGCCTGCTTTGCGGTGGCGTTCTATACGTTCCTAACCACGAACACAATGGGCCCGACTTGAACACCGAGCGCAATTGGTCGATTCTCTTCCCCTTTCTTCATGATGGGGCAGCGCGACCGATTCGAAGGAGGAAGGCTGTGAAACCGTTAATCGTAATTCTTAGCTTGCTGTCAGCTTTACCCATATCGTTGTCAGCCCAAGGCGTGAGCACAACAAAAATTGATGAAGCTCTCGGGCGTAGCGGTCAGAAATCTGGGGAGGTTTATCGAGTCGCATTTCCGCGTAGCGATCTTCATGTTTCAGTGGCCGGAGCAGAAATCAAAGCAGGTCTCGCTCTTGGCTCGTGGGCTGCATTCAGCGGATCCGACCGTGATGCAATGGTTATGGGAGATCTTGTGCTTCTGGAAGACGAGCTGAACCCAGTTATCAAAAGCTTGCGATCTGCCGGATTCCAAATCACTGCTGTCCACAATCACCTGATGGGTGAGTCGCCGCGCATTCTCTATGCTCACTACATGGGGCACGGTGAAGTTTCCCAGATCGCAGAGTCGCTGCGGGCCGCCCTTACAAAAACAAAAACACCACTCGGCAAACCCGCGACACCAACACAGCCAGTAGAGACTCCTGCATTCGTGAAAACGGTTCAGGACATTTTGGGAACTAACGGCCGCTTTGCAGGAGGCGTACTTTCCTTTGGCATCCCACGCGCCGAGGAAATCACCGATCATGGGAAAACGCTCACGGGAGCACAGGGAGTTGCGGAGTCAATCAATTTTCAGGAGTCTGGTTCGGGCAAAGTCGCGACAACCGGCGATTTTGTGCTCAGGTCAGAAGAAGTGAATCCTGTGATCTCCGCCTTGGAGGAACACGACATTCAGGTGACCGCGCTGCACAGCCACCTGCTCACTGAGCAACCCCGCCTTTTCTTCATGCATTTTTGGGCCAATGGCAGCACAGAGTCAGTCGCCCAGGGAATCAAGGCAGCACTCAGCAAAGTTCATACGAAGTGAGACTGAAGCTCCGGGCCTCATGAGGGCGGCATGAATAAAACTGGAGAAATAGCCGAACCCAGAACGCAATCCGCAAAGGTGCCTCTATCGCGATTGATTGCGTATTTTCTGCGTTTGGGCACCATCGGATTCGGAGGCCCTATTGCTCTGGTTGGGTACATGCAAAGAGACCTTGTGGAAGAAAGAAAATGGGTCTCGACCGAAGACTACTTCGAGGGCCTGGCGTTCGCCCAACTCAGCCCCGGTCCTCTGGCCGCTCAACTTGCAATCTATCTCGGATGGATAGAAGGCGGCGTTTTAGGCGCTACCCTCACCGGAGTTGCGTTTGTTCTACCTTCCCTCTTAATGGTTCTCGCACTGGCCGCAGTCTACGTCCATTATGGTGCGCTTTCGTGGATTCAAGCGTCGTTCTATGGGATCGGAGCGGCAGTGAGCGCCATCATTCTCCGAACTGCTTGGAAGCTGGTTCAAAGGACACTGGGGAGGGATCGACTGCTCTGGGCGTTGTTTGCGATCTTGGCAATCACCACAGCGTGGACTCAAAAGGAGAATGTCTGGGTCATCATTCTGTCAGGATTCGTTGCCATGTCTATGAAAGCACCTCCTTGGAAGAAGAAGCTTCCATCCAACGCCGTGTTCTCAATGACACCACTTGCTTTCGCTTCGCTGGATAGTGTTTCAAAGATTTTCTTCTTCTTTCTGAAGGCTGGTGCATTCGTATTCGGGAGTGGTCTCGCCATCGTGCCGTTCCTCTATGGTGGGGTGGTTGGCGGATTTCATTGGCTTACCGAATCGCAATTCATGGACGCGGTAGCGGTTGCGATGATCACGCCGGGACCCGTTGTTATCACTTCGGGCTTCATTGGTTATCTCGTGGCAGGACCAATTGGTGCTTGTGCCGCGACACTGGCGGTATTTCTTCCACCTTATTTGTTCGTGATCTTCGGTGCGCCATTCTACCGCCGGTTTGCAACTAATCCCCAAGTCAAAGGCTTTGTTCAAGGTGTCACGGCTGCCGCTGTCGGAGCCATAGGGGGTGCTGCGATCATCTTAAGTAGACGTGCAGTGGTGGACATCCCTACAGTGCTGATCGCTCTCGGTGCATTGGTTGTCCTGCTCCGGTTCAAAAAACTACCCGAACCACTAGTAATTCTCGGAGCCGGGGTAGCCGGATTGACAGTGAAACACAGCTGGATTTAGCCAGCGCGGGAACGGTGGCCCGGCAAATGGTTTTAAGTCAACGTATCCATTGGAGGTCAGAATCGATTCACCAGCCAATCTGGTGACCTTGAAATCTCCATTCTCTCCAGTGCACCCGTTGACATTCGAATGAACTCTGTTGACCTCACCCGAGAACAATTATTTCTCCTTGCCAGCGAAACCCGCAAGGAACACTATCCCGCGCTGTGCGATGATCGGGCGGAATTCGCGTTTTGCATAGCGGATGTCAAGAACATATATGCGCAGTTCCAGGCATCTTCAATCTCAGGGGTAAAAGCCTCGCCCAGCCCAGTGCGAAGAGTCCACAGCAGTGCCTCGCCTACCGTGGTGTAGTGCTGCGGACGCACTCCATAACCAACATGACGAAGCCCCAATTCTTCAACCCTGCCCAGAATCTCCTCGGGACGGTTCAGTCCATCAACCACTACCACGAGCATGTCTGCAAGTTTGCGGGCCTGTTCTTCGCGAGCCGTGTGAAACAGTTTTCGCAATGAAGGGTCGAGTTCGAACAAACGGTCGTAAAACATCAGCGTTGCCTTCTCAAGAATCGGCCTGACTGACTTAAAGCTGCTCTGCACAAGTTCGATCTGGCGTGAGGTCATTTGAAACCTTTGGTTTTCCCTAGCGAATCGGGCGCTGGTTTGGAGTTACACAATGCAACAATAGCAGGAACGTGCCGAGCACAACAGAAAGGGCAAACAATATTCGTTGCGTGCATCACCGCATCGTTTTGTCAGTTTCAGCACGCCGTCGGGCTGCTTCGTCGCTCCGATATTTCAACTCGTCTTTCAAGCCCTGACCCCAGTGCATGAGCCGCAATCCTGCGAAAACCAGGTTGATTCCGACCAATATGGGCCACCACACGACCTCCGCTCCTGCCCACAACGCATACAAGAAGAATGGCAAGGATGCAATCGAGGAAACGGCTCCCCACTGAATAAGCCGTCGTGCACGTTCTTCCGTATCAATCTTGTGTTCATACTGATCATTGACGAAGATCGCTACGGGTGCATTCGCTCGTCCATCACTGTCAAATACTTCACATTTGAGGCGTGGTACTCTGCTTATCGCCTCTCGACAGTACACCTCTGCCTCCGGCAGCGAGTCGAAAAGCAGACAAAAATGACTTGCGGCTGACTTGATTGACGTTCCGTCAGCTTGAATCGGCGCTGATGTTTCCACGTCTGTGAGAAACACGGCGTACTGCCCACGACGCACAAGTGCGGTCCAATCCACAGGAGACCGGCTCGGATCGTAAAGCAGAACTTCTCGCATGCCTTGAAAAGACTACCGCATCGCAGCTGCGAGAGTTGATATACCAGAGCCGTGCGGCTAATCAGCCTGTTTCAAGAAACGCGGGGATCAATTGGTGATAAATCTCATAGAACTCATTGACCCCGTTTTTCGCGGTTTCAGCCTCTCGAGCGCAGCATTCAACCTTGCCCTGGTACCAGGGCAGCCATCGAGCAAGCGCTGACCCGCCTGGGAATTGACTCAGGTCAATGAGTAGACCTTTACTGCTACTCGGGGAAGACGAAACGTATTTACTAGCCGGTTCTCGACCGCTATTCACAGTTCTGTCAAGAACCTCATGAGAGCTGGAATGTCGCGCCAATGTCTTTTGCCACGACGGGGCTCAGCTTGTCGAGTGCTGGCGGAAACGCTCTGGTGTCAGGTTCAGCTAGCGGTACGTCGAGCCGAGACCAATTTGCCCCATGTAGGCCGATAGCGCGAGGTCTATACAGACGGCAAAATGCTCCCTCCCCCTCAAGGGGAGGCTCAATTGGAGCGTTGTTTAACACTAGGAAGGGGAGGTCTTTTGGCTCTCTCATCGTCAGGAGGCCCGCCGTGCCTTGAGGGTGGTTTTGGAAGACTCTTATTGCGTACGTTACGTTTGGCTGTATCCGGAGTCACTAGGGATTCCTCATCCTTAAGAACCACATTCAGGAGCGAATTGTGAACATGAAGATTGTCGCCCACATCGTAGTTGATGAAACCCAGCTTCCTGAAGCGGTTCATGAAGAAACTAACCCGCGAACGGGTCGTCCCCACCATCTCGGCTAAAGTTTCCTGACTTAGCCTCGGTACCGACATTTCCGAAGCCCCCTCGTTACCGAAACGGGCCATCAGGAGAAGTACTCGCGCAAGCCGCTTTTCGCTGGAATTGAAAAGCTGATCCACCAAATCGTCCTGGTAACGCATGTTCCGGGTTAGTAGGTATTTGACGAACATGGCTGACAGCTTTGGCTCTACACCCATCGCCAGCATCATGGCATTCTTCTCGACATGCAGGACGATACAAAAAGTGATTGCGGTTGCAGACGACGTGCGCAAAAGCTGGCCAGCAAGGCCGCTTTCTCCGAAGAAATCTCGCTCGCCCAAAATGGCAAGGGTTGCTTCTTTGCCCCGTTCCGACACCACGCTGAGCCTGACCTTCCCCCTCTGAATGAAGAAGAGGCCGTCTGTAGAATCGCCCTGAGTGTAGATTGTGTCCTTCTTCTGGAAAGACATCATCTCTCTGCCCTTCCCGGTGGTTGAAAGAAAGACCAGCGGATTGAATTCAGGTCTTTTCGGCGCGGTAGTAGTTTGCTTCCACAAGGGTAGCCATCCATTTCTCTTGGCTTCCATCAATTGTCGCGCAAGAGTAGGGGCCTCGAATGGTCATTAATGCTCAGTTCTTATTCCCTTCGCAGGTCCTGAGCAGCCTACGCGGCCGTGTTCGATCGGGTAATCACAGGAGTAATCTTCACCTTAGTTGGTGAGAATACAGAAAGAGAAAAGTCAATGATGTATCTGACGGTGTTTGAGCAGAACAGACATTCTGTTTCCAGCACCTCCGGGTTCTCTTCTGCGGTCACATTCAGCGGAAAAGATCGCAGACATTCCGTGCAGGTAATCACGATATACGGAATTCCGTTCGAGTCTTTTCCGTTGCGCGGAATCCACACTGGAGCAGAGGCATTGTGATGTGAACTCGCCTGTTGGGCAGAAGTCTCAATCAGTGCAGCCACACTGCTCAGAAGCGTTTCAGCGCCATCCTGTCCCTTTGCGTAAAACGCGTCGGCCAACACTCCACTGGGTACAACTTTACTGCCATAGGCTCCGCTGCTGGCGATTACTGAAACGTTTGGAAAGCGGCGGCGAACTACCGACAGAAACTCAAACCCGGACATCTCTGGCATGTTGAGGTCGGAGATGATTACCTCCGGGACCGAATCTTTTAGCTTCAACAGGGCGTCAAAGCCGTTGTTGGCTACGGTTACCTCGTAGCCCTCTTCTTGCAGCATCAGCTTGAATACTTCACGAACGCTCTCATCGTCGTCTACCACAAGGATGTGGTGCTTTACAGGGGCGGGCATGTTACCTCCTATTCCCCTGACTGGAGTTCCGGGATATGCGCGATTGTGGGCATTCGGGACCTCACAAGTCTGGTCAACATTGATCAATCAGTTCGGAATCTATAACTAGTTGGCCATTGTGGGGGAGTCGCTAGTGCAAGCGCTTCGTCGGGAGCATGCGCTGTCTGCTCTACTCGTCCGCGCGGGTGCTGGCGCAGAATATTAGCGGGTGCCGACTCTACAGTTCTCTTCCGAAAGTCACTGCACGAGTACTTGTTCAAAATTGCTCAGAACAACTTTGGAATCGAGAGTACCTTCCAGGGAAACCAGAAGCAAAAAGAAAGGTCGGGACTTTCATGACCCCACAACCTCGTGACTGGCATGAGTTGGCTCAAAAAGCTAGCAAAGAGATGGACCCGGAAAAACTGGAACAACTCATCGACGAACTTAACCGTACGCTAGAACGAGATGAAAGACGGCGTCGGCAAGAAGCAGCGTAGCACTAGCAGCAGTATTCACAGGGGCTGTAAAGCGCGGAGCGCCGCTGATTCGCCACTTATTCGGAGAACACTATGAAAAGAGCTTTTGCACTTTCTGCGTTGATCCTCCTCTTACTGGCTCCCGTGTTCGCACAACGGGGCAGACGCCAGCTTTCCCCTGATGATCAAGGCCGTTTTGACAGCTATTTCTCGCGCTGGCAAGACTACCAGCGCACTAACAACCGGGGAGAAAGCCGAAGCATGGAACAGCGAATGCGATCGATTTATCAGCGCTACGGCATTCCGCCAAACGTTCCCTACCGCGATGTGGCCTCAAACGGCGGTGGAGGGGTGAACAGCGACCGCGATTGGGGGCAGGACCGGGATAGGGACCGCGATTGGGATCGGGATCGGCGAGGGGATTGGGACCGTTATCGAGACCGCGACCGCACATATTGGCAGCAGAACCAGCGTCTTTCCGGTGAAGACCAGGGGCGCTTCGACAGTTATTTTCAGCGCTGGCTCGATTACCGGCGTACCAACAATCGCGACGAAGTGAGCAGCATGGAAAGGCGTATGTTTGACGTTTATGATCACTACGGAATTCCGCACAACGTGCGCTTTGAACGCGTCGCCTCCCCGGGTGGAAGGTAGTGAGACACTTCTAACGACCAAAAAAGTGAATGGAGTGCAGAGGGCCGACTAACCATCTCTCCTCCCCTTTTTGGTTACGCAAAAGTGGGCCTGGACGGCTACGCGAGTTTCCCGCGCGTTCCACAAGTGTTGACGTGTGCGTTTTTTTTGTTTTTTTTTGGGCCATTTTGATCTAACTTGGGCCCCGTTCCCGCTCCCAGCCCCCCACGGGGGGTGTAGCCGGTGTTTTCCCGCAATGTATAACCCCCCAGCAGATTTGACCCTCCTCCGATGGCTTCACTAAACTGAAACTTCCCATGTCAGATAACATTCATATCAACCTCCCGGATGGGAGTGAGAAGGAAGTGCCTAAGGGCACGACGGCACTCGAGATCGCAAAAGAGATAAGCCCACGACTGGCCGAGGCGGCGCTTGCGGCAAAGGTGTCCTCCAATGGAGACCAGCCCTCGTTAGTCGACCTGACCCGCCCGTTGGAAAAAGATACTAAGCTCGAGATTCTCACCGATAGGCATCCGGAGGCGCTCGAGGTGTATCGACATTCGTCAGCCCACCTACTGGCGGCGGCGGTGCTTGAGCTCTTTCCCGAGACCAAGCTGGGGCATGGTCCGGCTACTGAGAACGGCTTCTTTTACGACTTCTATCGTGAGACTCCGTTCACGCCAGAAGACCTGGAAAAGATCGAAAAGAAGATGCAGGAACTGGTGCAGCAAAACCTGCCGTACGCCCGCGAGTTTCTTCCACGGCAAGAAGGCCTGGAGCGCTTCAAGAATGAAGGGGATTTCATGAAGTGCCACTTCATTGAGCAGTTTACGCGTCCGGACGAAAAGATTTCCATTTACAAGACGGGCAAGTTTCTCGATTTTTGCCGGGGGCCGCATATCCCATCGACCGGCAAGATCAAGGCATTCAAGCTGTTGAACATCGCTGGCGCCTACTGGCTCGGCGACGAGAAGAATCCGCAGTTGCAGCGCATTTACGGAACCTCCTTCTTTTCTAAGAAAGATCTCGATGCCTACCTGCATCAGGTCGAAGAGGCTAAAAAGCGCGACCATCGGTTGATTGGCAAGCAGCTCGACCTGTTTTCGATTCAGGAACTGGCCGGGCCGGGGCTGATTTTTTGGCACCCGAAAGGCGGCATTATCCGCAAGGAGATGGAAGACTGGATGCGCGAGCAGTACATCAAGCGCGGATATTCGCTGGTGTACACGCCGCACGTGATGCGCAAACATCTATGGGAGGTTTCGGGGCACGAGGGTTACTACTCGCAGAACATGTTCGACGTGATGGAACTCGATGACGCCGAGTATCGCCTCAAACCGATGAATTGCCCCGGGCATATCTTGATATACAAGGATGGCCTGAAGTCGTATCGCGATCTGCCGGTTCGGCTGGGCGAACTGGGAACGGTCTATCGCTACGAGCGTTCAGGCGTTATGCACGGCTTGCTGCGCGTGCGCGGTTTCACCCAGGATGACGCCCACATCTTTTGCACGCCAGAGCAGATCGAGGATGAGATTGCGAGTTGTGTGGAGTTCGCTGTCGACGTGCTGAAAGATTTCGGCTTCGATAAGTTCGTCACTGAGCTTTCCACGTGGAATCCGGAAGACAAGAAGAACTTCGTGGGAAGCGAGGAGCAGTGGAATCTAGCAACGTCGTCACTTGAAAAAGTTCTCCAGCGACTCAAGGTCGAGTACAAGACGATTCCCGGCGAAGCTGCTTTCTACGGCCCAAAAATCGACATCAAGCTGGTGGACGCGATCGGACGCCTGTGGCAGCTCTCGACCGTGCAGTTCGATTTCAACCTTCCTGCACGTTTTGGTCTTGAGTATGTCGCAGAAGACGGTATGCGCAAGCAGCCGGTCATGGTACACCGCGCACTGTATGGATCCATAGAAAGATTCTTTGGCGTTTTGATCGAGCACTATGCGGGTGCGTTTCCGGTGTGGCTCTCGCCGGTCCAGGTGGTTCTGGTTCCCATCGCCGAGCGTCATGTGGAGTACGCAAACAGGGTTGCCGCCCAGCTTCGAGCCTCCGAAGTGCGTGTGGAAGTCGACGCCCGCAACGAAAAAATGAACGCGAAAATCCGCGAGCATGCGATGCAAAAAGTCCCCTTCATGCTGGTCGTCGGCGATAAGGAGGCAGAAGCCGGCAAGGTGAATGTACGCACCCGTGGCAAGGAAAAGACGGAAGACATGGCGGCAGCGGAGTTTGGGGAGAAGGTAAGGAAATTGATCACAGAGAAGACCCCCACCCTCTAGGGCGTTTCGCAACTCATCTTCATACCGGACTTCATCGGCCTGCAGCGGGGAACGTTGGAACTAAGTCAGCCTCGGGTTTAGCGGAACCGCCCTGTCGTGAACACTCTGTCCAGCCCGCATCATTATTTTGCATCCAGCCATCGCGGCAATGTACCCAGCATGAGCCAAATGGTGTTCGGCGTCGAATGTGCCATTCGGGTCAGGTCTTGTAGAAGGTCGGTCGGGGATAGGAACGGAGTTTAGAACAAAGTCAAACGTTAGGGGCGCATCATCTTTCGCATTTGCTGGTCGAGGAGTTCAAGCTGCGAAAGCTGCACGCCCTTTTCGTTGAATTCAGAAGTTTTCTCCGGCCGGACGATGTAAACCAGCCAAATAAGGGTGCAAAACAGGTAGGCAAACAGGCGGATTATGTCGACTTTGAGAATACCGTGTTTGCCAAGAGCGGAATACAAGGCTGAGGCCCCCATCTCAACCGCCGACTGAATACCGAAACCCAAGGCAAGGCCGGCTGGCAGGCTCTTCCACGGAATCTTCAGTCCGATGGTGCAAACAAGGACTAGCAGGAGTAAGCCAAGTTTCACCAGGTTCGCAGAGAATTCCAGTGTCTGGGAGACAGTCATCATTTCCCCAGCTGGTTTCTCCAACAACCGAGCCGATAAAACCGCCGCACTCAGCACGAGAGCTGCTGCGACCCAGCGGAAAATTGGGACGAGTTTGCCGATCAACTCACGCGGCAGAGTGAATTCTTTCGTCAACTCGAAAATAGCCAGGAATTCCAGCGTAAGAGATATGGCCATGCTGACGGTGGCGAAGGGTCGATAGAAGCGGACTGGATCCGACGGCGATATTTTGAGCGCGAGGAAGCTAAGCAAGAACAGGACAACGAACTCGATCACCAAGTACCCCGCGTAAGCGCAGAACCAGGGCAACCGGCGGTGCACGCCTCGCCTGAGTAAGAAGACGATACTTACCGCAAGGCAAACATTGGGCGCAGCCCACAGAATGCCAAAAAGGATATTCGCCATAAGGCCACTGGAATGGTAACTCCTAGATCAGTGGCCCACAAGACTTGAACCTTTTGCAAGCTACTTACACATCCAAGGCGTGCAATTCGGCACTGAAGCCCGGGCGGTGCTCGGAACTCCCATTGAGAATGCGAGATAAAGGGCTGCGAGGAGAAAGAGCTTTCTTTTCACGACGAAATCTCCGAAATGGAATGGCTTGCAGGCCGATCGTGGGGCCGAGGGTGGGGCTCCGCACGAAATTCGCGATCCCGTTTGTAGTCTGAAAAATGTAACAGCAGGAAGTTTGTAACCCGTTCTATTTCAATGACTTATGACAGGGATGGGCGTCTTTGAGGAGTTTCGTGATTTCTCCTGAATTGCTGCTTCAGTTCTGGATTCCTGAATTCCTGGTTACTTCGAAACCAACGCGGAATTTGGCGGGCGGTCAGCAGTTTTTCTTTTCCGTATCTCCGGCTCTGATATCTTTCCGGTTGCCAAATAACGGGGGACTTAGACATGTCGAGATGTCGCCTGCTGTGTTCTTCTGTTCTACTGCTTGCCACTTCTTCCACGTTTCTGCTAGCGGTGGACGAATACCCGATCACTTACGAGCGCAATGTAGCGGTGAAGATGCGTGATGGAGTTACTTTGCGTGCCGATGTCTATCACCCGAGGGCCGAGGGCAAGTTCCCGACCCTGTTACAGCGCACTCCCTATAACAAGGACGGTGGGTTTCGGTTCGGAATGCAGGCGGCGGCCCGCGGATATGTGGTCATCTTTGAAGACGTGCGCGGACGTTACGCTTCAGAGGGCGAATGGTACACCTTCAAGAACGAACCGAACGACGGCTACGACACGGTTGAATGGGCGGCGACGCTTCCGTATTCCGACGGCCGGGTAGGGATGTTTGGAGGTTCCTATGTGGGGGCCACGCAGATGCTGGCGGCCATCGCGCAACCTCCACATCTCGCCGGGATTTGCCCGGTTGTGACCGCGAGCAACTATCACGAGAATTGGACCTATACGGGCGGCGCGTTCGCCCAATGGTTCAACCAGGACTGGACCTCGGGCTTGGCGCAGAATACCTACGAGCGTCTGGTTGGGCGCGAGAATGACCCCGTCGGCGGCCTTTGGAAGCTTCCTTTGACCGATTATCCCATCCTGAACCTGGGAAAGCGCCCGGACCTGGGATCGAACGCCTCGGTCGCGCCATATTACCTCGACTGGCTGGCACATCCGAGCTACGACGATTACTGGAAGAGCATTTCGATTGAGGAACACTTCTCAGACATAACCGTCCCCGCACTGCACGTCGCCGCCTGGTACGACCTTTTCCTTGGCGGCTCGCTCAGGAATTACGAGGGGATCCGCGATCATGGCGGTAGCGAAGCGGCTCGCAAAGGCCAGCAATTAGTGGTTGTCATCGGCGGTCACGCCGGACAGATGCCAAAGGTCGGCGATGTCGATTTTGGTGCGAACGCGAAGGAGCCTGAGGATGAATGGGAGCTCCAGTGGTATGACTACCTGTTTAAGGGCGTGAAAAACCAATTCGCTTCCGGAAAGCCTGTCAAGCTGTTCGTCATGGGCGCGAACGAGTGGCGCGACGAACAGGATTGGCCGCTTCCGCAGGCCAAGAGCACGAAGTACTTCTTGCATTCCGGTGGAAAAGCAAATTCGCTGCGCGGGAATGGAACGCTCTCTACCGCGGCTCCGGGCAAAGAGGCCTCCGACCAATTAACCTACGATCCTGCGAATCCGGTGCCGACCGTCGGGGGACCGCTGTGCTGCGAGCCTCAGCGTTGGCCGGCGGGGCCGCGAGATCAACGAGGAGTCGAAGCTCGAGAGGACGTGCTCGTATACTCGACGCCTGCGATGACCGAAGATGTTGAGGTGACCGGCCCGGTGTCTCTCGAGCTATTCGCAAAATCTTCCGGCGTGGACACCGACTTCACAGCAAAACTGGTGGACGTATGGCCAAACGGTTTTGCCCAAAATCTGACCGAAGGAATTGTTCGAGCGCGTTATCGGGACTCACGCGAAAAACCCGACCTGATCAATCCGGGGCAGGTGTACAAGTTCACGATTGATGTGTGGGCGACTTCGAACGTTTTCAAGAAAGGACACGTGCTGCGGCTCGAGGTCTCGAGCAGCAATTTCCCGCGGTTTGATCGCAACCTGAACAACGGCGCGACGCGCTATCTAAAGTCAAACGACACCGGGGCGAGCTTTGTGACGGCGACGAACGTTGTGCTCCATGATGTGGAGCATCCGTCGGCACTGGTGTTGCCGGTCGTACCGGCGAAGTAGCTGGTGCGGGATTTTTTCCTGCTTTTGGGAGTGGACGTTTCCACCGAACACGGTCCGAGGGGGTCAAGTTTCTGTGACTATCATCGGGGTCATTTCCGACACTCACGGGCTGCTTCGGCCCGAGGCGCAGGAAGCGCTGAGGGGATCGGACCGCATTATTCACGCCGGCGATGTCGGAGATCGCTCGATTCTCAGGCGCCTGGAGCAACTTGCCCCGGTGACGGCGGTGCGAGGGAATGTTGACGACCTGCTCTGGGCGAAGCAACTTCCCGAGACGAGTGTCGTCGATGTCGAAGGGCTCTCGATATACGTCCTGCACGCCCTGGATCGCCTGGACTTAAAGCCTGAAGCCGCAGGATTTGCCGCCGTAATTTATGGGCACAGCCATGTACCCAAACAAGAGATGAAAAACGGGGTGCTCTATTTCAATCCCGGCAGTGCAGGCCCGAGGAGGTTCTCCTTGCCGGTTTCTCTGGGCCGGTTGACGGTTGAAAACGGCCAGCTCAGACCGGAGCTGATTCCTCTTCCAGACCGCGGTCTCTCCTCCTAAGCCTGAGAAGAGCCTTTCAGGGCCGGCCTGCGGTTTCCTTTAAAATCGCTGTTCCATGTCTGTTCCGTTTGAGATCAAAGCCAGAAAGGATTCCTCCCGGAAAGGAACCCTGACCACCTCTCATGGCCCGGTCGAAACCCCAGTTTTCATGCCGGTTGGAACACAGGCGACGGTCAAAGGCATGTCGCAGGACATTCTCGAGGAGCTTGGAGTTCAGATCCTGCTTGGCAACACGTATCACCTGTTGCTCCGGCCAGGCATCGAGCAGGTGCGAAACCTGGGCGGCCTGCACGGGTTCATGTCGTGGCCGAGGGCTATCTTGACCGATTCCGGCGGATTTCAGGTTTTCAGTCTCAGCGAACTGCGGAAACTTACCGAGGAGGGCGTAACTTTCCGCTCTCATCTGGACGGCTCCTCGCACTTCTTGAGCCCGGAAACGGCAATCGCCGCCCAGATCGGGCTCGGTGCCGACATCATTATGGCCTTTGATGAGTGCACCGAGTACCCGGCAGATGCTGGGAGGGTACGTGCTTCGATGGATTTGACGCTGCGCTGGGCGGGCAGGAGTAAGAAGTACTTCGAGGAGCACAAGGACGAAGTGCCCTGGGCGAGCCCTGAGCAGTCGGCGGACAGCCGGCGGCAGGCGCTTTTCGGCATTGTTCAAGGCGGGATGGATCTAGAACTGCGCAGGGAATCGGCGGAGCGGACAATTGAAATCGGATTTGATGGCTATGCCATCGGCGGCCTTAGTGTCGGCGAGTCTCGCGCCCTGACGCGAGAAGTCGTGGAAGCAACTCTGGAGTACTTGCCCCAGGACAAGCCGCGGTACCTGATGGGAGTAGGAACTCCCGAAGAGATCGCGGAGTACGCGAAACTGGGCGTGGACATGATGGACTGCGTCCTGCCCACGCGGGCCGCCCGGCACGGCCTGCTTTTCACCTCAGAAGGAAAAATCTCGATCAAACAGGTGCGTTATGCTTCTGACCAGGGACCGCTTGATCCCAACTGCAATTGCCGGGTTTGTACCAGGTACTCCCGAGCGTATTTGCGGCATCTCTACGCGTCCAGCGAAGTACTTGCTCAAGTCCTAAATACCATTCACAACCTGAGTTTCTACCTTGACACCATGCAGCGCGTCCGGCATTCTATTTGACTTGGGAATGCGCGCGGTTTCTTCTCTGGGCAATCTACAATAGCCCAGCTTGCCATTCCGGTTGAAGGACGCCCGGTTCTGAATACATAAAAGCTCCGCAAATTCGTAACGCGAGGAATTCCCTTGCCGCCATGCGTGGACGAGGCTTGTGCGGCCGGTGGAGATTGGAAGTGGGCATCAAATGCATATGTACGGACTCATCGCATTGCAAGTTCCTACCGGGGGCGGAGGCGCAGGCCTCATCCTGTTCCTTCCGATCGTTCTGCTGTTCGTTTATATGTTCTATTCGCAGAACCGGAAGCAAAAGAAGTGGCAGTCCATGCTCAGCGAGCTGAAGACCGGTGACAAAGTCGTGACAAGCGGCGGTATTCGCGGAACTATCGTGGCCTTGAAAGACGACGCACTTCACCTGAGAGTGCCCCCTGACAATCTGCGCATAGAGGTGACGCGCGGATCGATTGTGTCAGTGACCACGCCGGATGAGCCGGCGGCAAAGTAGATAATTTCTGGAGTAGTTCTTTCTTTATGACGAAGGGTCTTGGCTGGAAAGTCATTCTAATCGTTGCAGTGGTCTTGATTTTTGCCTATGGGATATTCGGAATTCCCGCGGGCTTTTCCGGCGGAGCGCTGGCCGACGCGCTTCTAAGTTCAGGTACCTTCCGCAACGGCATTCACCTCGGCCTGGACCTGAAGGGCGGAACGCACCTGATTTTGCAGGTTCAGGTCAACGATGCCATCAATGCCGACTCCGACACGGCGATCGAATCTCTCAAAGACGGCTTGCGGAAGGCCAAGGTAAATTACACGGACATCACCAAGCCAGACCCGGTGAACCGCCCCGAGCAGATTGTGATCAAGGGAGTGCCGCCGGAATCCAGTTCCGCTCTTCGCGACCTGGTGTCGTCCAGGCTGCCGCAATACGACGCGGCTTCGGGCGCGAACGACACCTGGACCGTCACCATGAAGCCGACCGCATTGACTGCGATGAAAGACCAGGCGGTTACTCAGGCGATTGAAACGATTCGGAACCGGGTGGACCAACTTGGCGTGGCTGAGCCGATCATCGAAGAGCATGGCCTGGGCCAGTATCAGATTCTGGTTGAACTCCCCGGAATCGACGATCCCGCACGGGTCAAAGACATCATTAAGTCCACTGCCGTGCTCGACATCCGCCTCTTGTCGGAGGGTCCCTTCTCCAGCCAGGACACTGCGCTGCAGGCAAAAGCAGGGCAGCTCGATGCCGATCAGATGTTGATGCAGGGCCGGAATGAAGCCGACGGGAGTGAAACTTGGTACATCGTTTCCCGGATACCCGCGGTTCGAGGCACGGATTTGCGTTCCGCCCAGCCCACGCAGGATGAAAACGGGCGCCCGGCCGTGGGGTTTAATCTCACCGGGGACGGTGGCCGCAAGTTCTATGCCTTCACTTCCGCCCACGTCGGCGACAAGCTGGCGGTGGTTCTCGATGGCCGGGTGCAGAGTTCGGCGACCATCAAATCTGCGATACGCGATTCTGGAATCATCGAAGGCCGCTTCACGGACCAGGAAGTGAAAGACCAATCGATGGTCCTCCGCTCGGGAGCTCTGCCTGCGGGCATCAAGTATTTGGAGGAGCGAACGGTAGGACCGTCGCTCGGCACCGAGTCGATTCGTGCAGGTATTAAAGCGGCCATCTATGGCATGGTCGCCGTGCTGGCGTTCATGTTGATTTACTACCGGGCCGCGGGAATTAATGCCGATATCGCGCTCATTTTGAACTTGATCATCCTGCTTGGATTCCTGGGCTTTAGCGGAGCGACGTTGACGCTGCCAGGAATCGCTGGTGTGATTCTTACGGTTGGTATGGGAGTGGACTCGAATGTTCTGATCTTCGAGCGCATTCGAGAGGAATTGCGGAACGGCAAAACGCCGCCTTCCGCCGTGGAACAGGGCTTCTCGCATGCCTGGGTCACGATTGTGGATACGCACGTCACCACCATCGTCTCGGCCGTCATTCTCTTCCTGTTCGGCACTGGACCGGTGAAGGGCTTTGCCGTGACCCTGAGCTTTGGTCTGTTTGCCAATCTGTTTACGGCAGTGTTTGTGTCCCGCGTCATTTTTGACTGGGTGTTGAGCCGCAAGCGGATAGGCGAGGCACTGAGCATTTAAGTAGTTCGCAGAAAGGGTTTTTGCAGCGTGGAATTATTTCGAAATCCGAACTTCGATTTTCTTGGCAAGAAGTGGTATTTTCTTGCGTTTTCGCTGGTCTTCAGTGTGGCTGGCGTTTGCTCGATGCTGTTCTGGCACGGCATTCCGCTGGACATTGATTTCCGCGGCGGGACGCAGGTGAGCGTGAAGTTTTCACGCCCTCCCGACATTGATTCGGTCACCAAGACCATGGACCGGATTGGGTATCACAATGCCCGAATCCGCAGTTTTGGTGGGCCCGGCAGCAACGAACTGCTCATCGATCTGCCGCAGGAACTTACAAGCGAGCAGGCGCTCGATAAGGGCAAAGAGCAGATCATTTCCGCGCTGCACACCAGCGCGCCCGCCGGCAAGGCCGACCTCAACAATTCAAGTTCTCTCGCCGTCGCGGACTTTTTGCTGCAAAACGATCCGCTGCACCTCGGGACGGATGCCCGCCAGCGGTACACGGCGCTTGCCCAGCAAGTCACCAACTATCGCGACAAGACCAAAGGCGGCGTGCTCGCGAGCTTCGACGACCTCAAGGGCGTAGTGGATCAGGCAGTGCTGAATTCGCTCCAGGAAGGGTTCTATCTTTCCGATTTCGGTGTCTATGACGTACAGATCGTAGGTCCGCAGGTGGGTGCCCAGTTGCGGAAGCAAGCGATTCTGGCAACCCTATATTCACTGGCGGGTATGTTGGTTTATCTGGCAGTCCGGTTTGAATGGATTTACGGAGTGGCCGCTGTGATTACGGTCTTCCACGATACTCTGATCACCATAGGGGCCTTTTCTCTGACCAATAAGCCCATATCCCTTACGGTCATTGCGGCGATTCTGACCCTGATCGGCTATTCCAACAACGATACCATCGTGGTTTTCGACCGTATTCGTGAGAATCTCAAATTGATGCGGCGGGAGAAGCTGGGCGACATCGTCAACCGCAGCATCAATCAAACCCTGAGTCGAACCATCTTGACAGCAGGTTTAACATTCCTGACTGTGCTAGCTTTGTACCTTTTTGGGGGCGAAGTGTTGCACGGGTTTTCCTTTGCACTCGTAATTGGCATCTTAATCGGGACTTATTCTTCGATCGCCATTGCCGCCCCTATTCTGGTGGCATACCAGGACTGGCGGTTGGCTCGCAGCAACTCTGGGCTGGCAGCGCAAGGAGCTACAGGCCGCAACCAGACTGGCTCCGGGCGCAGAGAGAAAGCTAAGGCAAGGGCTTAGAGTAGCTTTCGCTGATTGGCGATAGGTTTGCTGTGCTCCAGCTGGCTTTCAGTACCAGGTTGGAACAACGGTATTGCAGCCGGTGTCTAAAGCATTGTAGGTCTCTGCAGGGAGAAAACATATGTTCGAGGACAGCCTGATCGAATCGGGCGGTAAGCTTAAAACCAAGCGCGGCAGGATGACGTTCCTCTCCTTCATTTTGGAGGCGATTGTGGTCATCATCCTGATCCTGATTCCTCTGATGTTCACCGAGGCATTGCCGAAAGGGCAGCTGATGACGTTCCTGGTGGCACCGCCGCCACCACCCCCGCCGCCACCTCCGCCGGCAGCGGTGAAAATCGTGAAGGTGGTGGAGACGGATATCGTGAACAACCAGCTCCGCACCCCTACCAAGATTCCACAAAAAATCCAGATCATTAAGGAAGACGAGGCCCCGCCGCCATCTACCGGCGTGGTGGGTGGCGTTCCGGGAGGGGTTCCCGGTGGGCAGATGGGTGGAGTGATCGGCGGCATCATCAGCTCTACCCCGGTCGCAGTTCCGAAGATGGCCACGCCAAGCCGAATCCGAGTTTCGCAGGGCGTAACGGCGGGCATGAAGATCCACGATGTTTCCCCCCAGTATCCGCAGATGGCGAAAATCGCCCGGGTACAGGGGCCGGTGGTTCTGGCAGCTGTCATCGGCAAGGACGGAGCCATTCAGAACCTACGTGTGGTCAGCACGGCTTCTCCTTTGCTCAACCAGTCAGCTCTCGATGCGGTGAAGCAGTGGAGATATCGGCCTTACATCTTGAACGGGGAACCGGTCGAGGTGGATACGACGATTACCGTGAACTTCACGTTGTCGGGCGGATAGTCTTCAGCATCTCAG
>Ga0097621_100000776_pt1 | contig 22356 bp, 43 predicted proteins | sample KBSMisM72_FD_73165 | JGI IMG/M metagenome (GOLD analysis project Ga0097621, IMG submission 73165) | Miscanthus rhizosphere microbial communities from Kellogg Biological Station, Michigan, USA - KBS Miscanthus M7-2 (version 2) (version 2) | ecosystem: Host-associated > Plants > Roots >... | reverse complement strand
TCTCACCGGTTCTTATTTCATTACCGTTGCGATCCTGCATTTGAACCTCAATTACGCTGATGTGACAGTTTCCCAAACAGTTGTAAATACATTCAGTTTATTCATAGTTGTATTATAAATCATCAACCCAGCAGCTGGAGTGGCAATAGCATCTCGTTCAGTGGTTGTCATTCGAGGAGGTAAGAATCCGCGAGTTACTGATTTCAAATCTAAAACAGCTGATGCATTTGGATCAGTAAAACTATTAGAATCATCAACAATAACACCAGGAAATTCTAATCGTAATGGTTTAGCGCTAAGAGTATAGATATCAATAGTTCCGTCATTTTCACCTAAAATGTCACCAGCACGATCAGCATTGCTAGCCCCAGCAGAACCACTCTTCCAAATTAAAAATTCAGGTGAAATTAACGCACCATTAGTAGATGCATCAACTGAAGGAACAACCAGTGGAGTTGCGCCAGCTAATGCAATTGAAGCATTAACACTTGGAAGTGCAATGCGTTGACCAAATGAATTCCATTCTGTACCGTTCCAAATTTCTTTTGCATTTGTATCTGTATTATAAATCTCTAATCCTACAGCAGGAGATACGATAGCATCTCTTTGAACTGTTGTTAATCGAGGAAGTAATACACCCTGTGTAGTTGAGTTGATCTGAAAAATGGCGCTATCTTGTGGAGATTGTGCTAAATAATCTGTAAACCCACCGCCATGAAGCAACAATTTTGGTGCACCAGTACTATTAAAAGCACCGGCCATAATAAGCTTAGTACCTGATCCAGGAATAGCATTTGTACCTTTTGTATAAAGGTAAAAATTTCCAGCTGGATCATTACCATTTGCTTCTGTACCTAATGATAAATCGATATCATTAAATCCACCCGCGCCAAGAAATCCTGATGTAGTAGGATTACCAGCAGGATGTATTTCAAGTTCTTGAATGTTTACAACATTTGGAGATGTAAATTTACCATCGGTTGCAAATGTCCAAATTTGAGCATTAGATGTAAGTTTAATAGCCGCAGTTGCTGTAAGATTCATCTCATCGCCAGCTGTTAAATTCACACTACCTGATACTGTGCCTGTTCGTAAATTACCTGAAGCATTATTAAATACAGTATCACCACCAGTTGACTGAATGACCACATTAGCCACATCAGCAATAAGCTTTAATTCACCTGTAAGTGCTTGTAATTTTAGATCAGCAGTATTATCGCAACCAACAAATCCGCTATCATTTCCTGTAGAATCAATGAATTCTACATTAGCGCTTCCGTGTAGAAGAATAGCTCCATCTTTAATTACAGTTTGAGCATTTGGATCTGTAGGATTAACAATTAAACCAAATGGAGAATCATTAAATGATGCGATTGTGTTACCATTTGCTTCAATTAAAACTAGTCCTTCTGCATTGTTAATTTCTAAACTTCCACCACCGGGATTCTTGGAAATGAAAACCGTTGGATTACCATCTTCTAAAAACCTAACAGCAGGAATTTCTGAGAATGCACTTAGTGCATTAATATCTAGAGTAGCGCTACTAAATGTCAGATTAGCAGGCAAACCACCAGCCATTGCAGCCCAAGAAGAACCATTATAAGCTTGCATTTGGTTATCATCGGTGTTATAGATCTGTAAACCAGTAGCAGGAGAAGCAATAGCATCTCGCTGTGCTGTATCCATGCGAGGAGGTAAGAAACCTTTAGTAATTGATCTGGCTTCAAGAATCGCACTTGGATCTGTTGATGAAATAGCCACATCAGCAATTCCAAAAGTAGCATTACGAGTAAGAATGTATGATTGATTATCTCCCATCCATACTTCGAAATTATGATCATTATCGTCATTGCTTACATAGAGATTTCCACCAGTTGCATTAAGAGGCTTCCCTTTAAGCCATATCAACGTTGCAGCTTCATCAAATGTTAAACGATCAGATGCACCAAAAGCATCATTATCATTATACTGAATTTGTGTATTTGCTCCCGCTGGATTCGTACTACCACCACTCCCGTTTGAAGCAGCCGTAATTCGGCCTTTTTCATCAACTGTTAAATTTGTATTTGTGTAAGAACCAGGAGCTACCGCGGTATCAACTAGATCAATAACAGGTGTTGCACCACCAGTAGAAGAAACATTACCAGCTGTACCTGAAACAGAAGTAACTGATGCACTACCATTAGCTGCTGCTGTGATACGTCCTTTAGCATCAACGGTGATATCTGCATTAGTAAATGAACCAGGAGTTACAGAGGTATTAGACAACGATGCAACAGAACTTCCAGGGCCAGAAGCAGTGACATCACCAGTAAGAGCAGTGATATAATTGCCGGTAGGTTGTTTGCTGTTTAATGAAGTTTGTAAATCTGTTTGATTGCTTAAGGTTCCAGTAATAGTACCCCAAACTGCTGCACCACCTCCACCTTCATAACCTGATTCGAATTGAGTTGTATCAATTGTTCCAACAACTGTAATAGCACCAACAGCTACAAGCCTGTTAAGTTCAGCTTGAATAGCCCATAGGGTATCTTCAGTACACAATGAAAGGAGATTTAGATTGACAGCATTGGCGGGAATTACAATATTTGCACTTTGAGTGTTATTAGCACCAGGTGCGAACATTGTAAAGGAATAGTTTCTGTTATTTGTAATCGTTTGCGAAAGTATGGCCATGGTAGTAAGTCTCCTTGGAAAATTAGATTAATAAATTAAATTACTTTTGTAATTCGATTGTCTTATCTTCTTCGGATTCTTTTGTGTTGGTAGGAGCATCTACACGAGCAATGACTTCTTGTCCATTCTCATCAACAGTTACAGCCCATGGACTATTTACTTCAGCAGTCTTCTGGAGCTCAGCAACTTTCTTAATTACATCGGCTTTAGATGCTGCGGATGTAATTTCATTAGAATATGTAATACCGCATTGAGCGCATGCCATATTTTCTTTGGAAGCATTCTTTAAATCCTTGCCTGATTGACCACAAACTGGACAAAGAGAAGCACGTTTCCAAGATTTAAGTTTGGCTACTGCTACTGGAACGCCAGCATGTTCATAATGTTCAACGCCAGGAGTGAATTCACCACTATCACTAAAATCATCTAACATGCTCTTCATATCCTCTGCAGGCATATATTGTAACAAAAGATCTACAATAACTTCTTCGCCAGCGCCATCGATCATTTGTTTAAATGATTCACGAATAACATTTTCATCAATAGTAGCTGCACCGGTTTGAGGAGTAATAGCGCCACGAGCTTCATCCTGAACAGCTTCCTCACCCTCTTCTGCTGGAGTCAATGCTTCTGTCTTTAAAGCGGCTTCTTTGCTTGTACCTTCAACGATATCTTTCTGAAGAACACCAGCTTCAGCTGTTACATCTTTGCGTTCATCAGCTTCACGGCCATTACCTGGGATTGCTTTCTCAGGATCTTTTGGAAGCTTAAACTTCTCTTCTGTTGGATGCTGGAAGTCATGTGCTTTCTCAGGAACATCAGACTTAAATAAATCTTTTTCTTTAGGCTCAGCAGGCGTTTCATTTTTCTTATATTCTTTGAACGCTTTCTGCCAATCCAATTGTGCATTATCAGGAATGAGCTCAAGAAGTGCCTTCTCAGCCTTCTCACGAGAAGAGGCTACTTCAGCCTTAGCCTTCTCTTTCAATTCCCAGAACATCTCACTTGATTCTTGCTTTTCATGCGCACGAGCTTCAGCAAGCAATTCAGCGAGAACATAATCAGAAAGACTGGATACATCGCGCTTATAATCACGATTCACAGTCTCTTCAGGAGTTACACCATCGGCGATAACGTCGTCGAGAGCAGCTGTCTTACCAAGTGTCATAGCTTCTTCTTTCAGCTTGGCAATATATTCGGCTTCAACGGCCACTGGATCTAATTCAGTGACTCCGTTAATCCAGTCATGAGCTTTTACTTTACGCTCAAAATGATCCTGTTTATCGGTTCCCTGAGACTCCATAGCCTCTTTTTCAATTTTGTTGTCCAACATTTTATCGAGCCATTCTTTTGCCATTGTAATTCTCCTTAAATTTATTCGTCAACGGTTAAAGCAAAATCATTACATTTATCACAATTAGTACAGGCATAACCTGTATATTCAACATAGTGCTGATGATACTTAACATCACATCCGCACCAACAAGTCAAGGTTGCTTTGGGGGGTTTTTTCATAGGTCTAACTCATCCTGTTCCATTTCAGCAAGAGCTTCATCCAAAGCTTTTTGGATTTCTTTCTTGTTATTGTGGCGTTGGTAATCGGTTTTGACCTTGTGGATCTTCGTGTTTGGATCAAAATCTTTTGGAAACGATTTTCTTATCTTGATATCATCCTTCATATTGTTATCTACTAATAAAGTAAAATTAGAACGTAGAACTCCTATTATAATGCTGAAATATTATACTTTCCTACCACGAAACATTCTTACTTACTGCTTGCAGATAAGGTCTTAAAATTATGCTTATCTACTTTCGTTTAATTATGGGTTTTACAATTTCGTGGGCTAGACCATTTTTAAGGGCTTCTTCAGGAAAATAATAATAATTAAGGCCGGTATTTAACATATCACACCAAGATGCTTTAGAGATATTCGTACGAGAGGCGTACCAACTGGACCACCTATCGAAGTATCTTTTGTGTAATTCAGCTTCTTTATTGATTTGTGGAAGGGTCTGAGTTTCAAAACGAGAAGACCCAGAGTGCATCATCAAAATAGTATTAGGGTAAACTATTCGTTTATCTCCAGCTAAGAAAATATCAAACGCAGCAGACATGGCTTGCCCAAGAGCGATCGTTGTAACCTTCGCTTTGCATGTTAAGATTGCATCAACCACCATTTGACCATCCTCTACTGAGCCACCTGGAGAATTGATAAGAAGCTTAATCGGTTTTGGACTACGACCTAAACTTGAAAGGGGAAGAACAATACGTTCAATAACGCTCTTATCAATGGCACCGTTAAACAAAATCGTACGGTCTTTTAGAAGTGCTTTATATGTTTCAACCTCAAATTCAGAATATGGACTAAACTGATTTTGCTGCTGTTCGTCATCATCATGTGTTTGATCGTTAGGTTTCATATCCGCTGCTCCTTTTTGTTCAAAACATACTCCAAGTATCGTAGATTATCAATGGGTATATTATAGAATTCAGCTAATGTAATATACTTTGGAAACTTCCTGATAATCTCGTATTTACCGCGAGCAACTGATTTCAAAAACTTTTTCTTCTTAGCTAAGTAAACATCTCCACTAATTGTACTCTTCGGCCATGCAACTAAAGCGACCTTTAATTCACGTATGGTGAAAGTATCTCCTACTTCCTTCGCGTACATGAACAAAAGAAATTCAACCCAGCAATTACTCATTTTCCTTCTTCTTTAGTTTATTAAGATTATCCCTGCGTTCGCTAACCATCTCTAAATATTCTAAATTATCTGAAGGCTTACAATCTTCCATCTGGCCCATTTCGCCTACATGTCTATTGTCAGGTTGATAAGGCCAACCACATCTGCAATGACTTTTGTATTTCATTTGCTTCGATGATTTAAATAATTACACTCAACACATCTATACTCTTGCTCGCTCACGTAAACAGCAACCCCGTTACATAACATACAACGAGTGCTCGATTCCATTTAAACTCCTATAGGCTTTGTATCTTGCGAACATCTCAACATCCAACCCATCTGTTTGTAAATATGCTCGCCAAATTTAGGTGTTCTATCTAATACTACTGTTATATACGCCACAAACATCTGACGCGCAGCCATTTCTGGACAAGCTGTTCCAGAACCTGTTCCCATCCCTGGGCATAATATAGAATCAAAATTTTTATCCTTAGCAACTAAGAGAGCGGCACGAAAAGAGAGATAAGGATTAAGAGTATTATCTACACTCATTGGTACTCGCATCGTAGGAGCTGAAATCAGAAACTTATAGTCTTGACCTTTCATTGGAACGCTTAGAGCTGAACCAACTGGAAGCTCACCATAGAAGTGCATATCAATGTTCTTCTTAATAAGATCTTCTACTTTCGTGCCAAACTTATCGCGATATAGCAAATCGATACCACCGGTCATATAGCCAAAGCTATTGGCTGGGGAAACTATAGCAGTTGCCTTAACATCAAAGATATCACCGTGAGATACTTCGACTTCCGGAAATGGTTTAAAGTATTGTTTCCAGTGCTTTACAAGTGTTTCGTTCGTGTCCCTAAGGTAAACTTTAGGTGTTCGCTTCTTCATTTGTTTAGCCATGCTTCTAATAGTTTACCACAAGTTTCACAGATTCTACCAGTTAAAACAACACTGTTATCTACTGCACCTGTGAGCGTGATTGTTTTAGGAGTGAGTTGTCTAATCTTAGCGCAGTGACTACAAACGAAGGTAGGTACAGCTGGAGGAAGCGGTTGAGACTCTACTTTTCTATGTCCGTATCTTCGGCTACCATATGCCATATTAATTATTCTTAAATAATCCTGGATTAATTTTCTTAGCGCTATCGGTAGTGCCATCGAATCTTTTATAGAAGCTATAATCGCCATCTCTAGCAATCTGTTCCATACCAAGACATTCGCGACCCTTCTCAGTAATTTGAATATCATAATCTCGAGGAGAGATTTGATATGAGATACAGATTTTACCACCCTCGGCGGGATGTGATCTATGACCACATTGAGTTAAGCGGATCTTCTTTGTTCTTTCATTATCAACGAGTTTAAGCAATCCACCCATGAAACAATCTTTAAGGAAATTTTCAAATACGACGCTATAATACGTTTTCTTTGAAATCTTCTGACCAGGCCAAATTTCCATCCTATTGGTAGGGTTAGCGATATGCAATGAACCAATCATAACAGCGTCATTATAATTGTGAGGTTTCATATCACCGAATACAGAAAGAACATGGAAGCGTTGAACTCGTTTCATTTTGGTAACTCCTTATCTAAAGACACTTTATACTCGAGGTATTCAAGATTATCAAGCATGGCATTCATCACCATGAAGTCAAGATAAACCTCTACATACTTACGCGTGTATTTCCCAGCATAGAATTCTTTAATAATGTTCTCCAAGCTGTCTTTGGAGAATGTGTGAATAGTGTTCTGATCATTCCGCATCAAATTACCACTACTGTTAACCGTAAGTGTCCCAGAAACAGAATTAGCATTTGATAGTGTTATACCGCTACCACATGTTAAATTAGAAGAATTCATAGTAATAGGCATGCTATTACTTGACGTAACAGGAAGACTACTCATTTTTTTAGTTATCGATTTCTAATTGATCTTCGCTGAATGTATTACGAATAACCTTCTTCTCATAACCACGTTCTAGCTTACCAGTCTTTTTATTAAGGCGGATCTTCGGAATTTTACCACCCTGGAATTCAACATCAAATACCTTAGCAGCTTCATTACCAATGATACGAACTACCTTGCCTTTCTTACCAACCCAGTTAATGCGGCTAGCAGATACCTGATAAACGATCTTTACTTTGCTTCCAACACGGATCTTACCTGACCAATCATTCTCTTCTTCCTCTTCTTCAAGAGCAAGTTTATTAAGATCAGCTTCAGAAGCATCTTCCAAGTCAACGATTTCAGTGACGATAAACTTATCATCTCCTGCAACCTCTGCGACTGGAACGATAACCTTAGCTGGCTTAGTTTCACTAACCTCTTCAAGGATAGGTTTATCTTCAACTGGAGCCACTGGTGCTGCTGTTCCCATGAATGCTAATACTTCTTCCAAGGTCTTACCTGTTTGGGCAGCAATTAATCGCGCCATTGCAACCTTTGGATCATCTTGTTTGGCTACTGTTGATACACCAGCAAGCGCAGCAAATGCTTTAGCCTGTTCTGCATTCATGCCAGTACTAGGCGGAACATACGCTGGATCCGCTGGGTCTCGTTGTAAAAATTCACCCATTGTAATCTCCTTATTCTATTGGTTCATGCGTAACCTTAATCTTCAAGTCACTTGTATGACTCAAAGAATTGGCTGTAACATGATTTGTAAGTAACTTCACTTCTTCTAACGCTTTATCTTGTAGGCCTTCACAAACGACAAAGGTTATTTGGATAGTGTATAACTGATGCTTCTCCATCTCATGCTACTGGGGGAACGATGGGTGCAACTGCTTCTTTTACAGCTGAATCAGTTGTAGGAGCATTTGCTACTTGGGCTGTCTGTTCAGGAGTAGGTGTGATGATCGTAGGTTGAGCAGCTTTTTCCTGTGCTTCTTTAGCTGCATCTTCTGCTTGTTTCTGCATTTCCTTAATAATCTCACCGGACATCTCTGTCATTTCAGCTTCTGTAATATTGCCTTTTTTCATCAGGATGCGCTGAATAGCAAGGAGACGAATCTCTTTCCCTGTTGAATCCAAACGAATAGCCTGCTGAAACTGCTGAATGAATTGAACTATCTGATTCAGGCGCTGTTCAAGCGATTTGAATCCATTGATGATCGTTTCTTCTCGCATCTTATGTCTCCTTTATTTGGTTAAGAAATACACTACCGATAAACCGATAGCTGCTGCTAGACCAAGAACTAGCAGTCCTAGAATCGTAGCAACAAACTGAGCTGCATAGAATCCAAGAGTAGCTTTAAAGGCTGTACCGAATCCGATATTAGCTTTTAACGCTGTTAATTCTGCTTCGTCTTTTAGTAAGTTCTTACCCATATTACGCTACTGTTGTTTCTGCAGGAGTTTCGGTTGTTACTGGTTTTAGCTCACGGAGCCAATTGTAGATAGTAGGGACTGAGACTCCGAACTGTTTAGCAATTGCTTCATAGTGCTTTGGACCCTGTTCATTCGCTGCTGCTAGAACTGCTGTGCGTGTTTCTGCGCTGATTGATCGACGTGCCATTGTAATTCTCCTTTATTTTAGACGAGTGTTTACTTGTCTTTTGTAAAACTTCAACAACATGTTCTTTAACTTATCTACGTTTGTATCAGATACGACGGGGATCTGTTCAGGTACATCTAAGAATTTGAATTTATTACCAAGATTTGTTTCAAATCGTGGTGTCGAATCTTGATCATATCCATCATATATCTGATATAAAAATTCAATAGCTTTATGCTCGGCAACAATCTCTACTCTAGACTCTTTGCTCATCTTAGAATACGCTGATTTTACGCGTTTGAAACCTTTTTTCATTGCAATATCTCCTATTTAAAGAGATTCTTACGAATCTCAGCTTCTCGTCTCTTTTGTTGCCATGCGCGTAATGGACGTAGCAACAAATCTTTTAGACTAAATTTTGTTGTAATCTTAATAGGTTCTCCATTTAAAACCTTACGACTATCTTCTTGTTCTCGTTTACCCATTGTTATTCTCCTTAGCTTCATACGCTTTTTCGACGATCTCAAGGCCATCTCGATCTTCAGGCTTTGTATGTTCGAAACAAGCATTATATAACCAACCACGACCACGGACTTCACCTGGTTTACCGCACTGTTCACAAATAGAACATGTTGCTTCTTCCCATTTCTCTACAATATCATGCATAGCATCTGTACCACCAGAAAGATACCAACGACCAGTCCCAAATTTTTCTTTAAGCTGAGAAGTTCTATAATAACCTGCTTCATATCCTTCTGGATCTTGTTCTTTTGCTATCTTAATCAATGGTTCAAGATGTTCTGCTGCAAAACGAATAGAAGGTTCCCAACCATCACCACACTCAAAACCAAACATTGACCAGGGCTCACGACCATGAGCATCGCGTGAAAACGTCAACGGAAAATCCTTTACTAATGCTTCATCTAGTTCTTTACGCATTTGCTTTCTCTACCTTCTTGGTCAAACTCTGTAGAAATCTTATTTGTTTTCTAAACTTTTTAGACTCTTCACGAGCTGCAGCAATAGCCTCAGGTGTAACAAATCTGCATTTAATACATTGATATCGTGGGTTCATCTTATCTGTAAAATGGTGGAAATAAGCATTTGATGTAGCTGTATCTTTTTTACAGACAGCACATTTATATCTCTTTGGCTCTTCTATTTTTTTACAACGTGAGCATTTCATAATTTCAAATGACTTATAATAAGTTTTCCGTTGAGGTGATCTGCTTCGTGTTGCACTATGCGAGCATCGAATCCATTAAATTCCAAATTAATCTTTTCACCGTTAAGTCGTTGTGCTTCAATTCTAACACCAATTGGACGTCTAACACTCACTGTAACTCCAGGGCAACTCAAGCAACCTTCATCTAAAACATCCGACTCTTTAGTATACCCTGTTATAATAATATTTGCAACTATTAAAATTTTTGTCTTGTTCTCAATATACAAAGCAGCAAGATTCTTATTTAGTCCAATCTGATTTGCTGCAAGCCCAACGCCCCTATAAGCAAGCATTGTTTCAATCATATCACCTGCAATGTTATCTAGTCCAGTGAAATCTGTAATTAGATCCACAGGCTTATTCAAAACAGGTTCAATATACAGCCTAACTGGTTGAACGCTCATTAACATGTCCTCTCATTACGATCTAGCCATTCTAAGAACTCAAGATTATCCATTGGCCTAAAACGTTTGCATTTACACTTACCGTTACCATGATCATGCATAATACGTATGATCTTGTACGTCTCGTTATCTACAGCGCCGTTTGGATGATCATCCCACAGACAACCACAGCGCTTACAATGTTTATTGTTCTTCATCCTTCTTACTCATCAGCTCAAGATACTTCAAATTTCCAATAGGTGTATATGTAACGCACCAAAACCCTGGTTTCTGAACATGCTCTCTACAATAATATAAAGAAGGTTTACTATCCTTAAAATGAATGACTGCATGATCTTCAAATGAGCAGCCGCAGATACACGGACGATCTGTGTTCATAGGTTATGATTATCTCTATATTCTATAACCTTCTCAAGATACAGCAAATTATCTAAGATCTCAAATGTTAATGAGAAATCAATCTCCTGAACAATCCCATCATCAATAATATTAAAGTTGGACATCTGTTCAAATCTAATGAATCGCTTTTCTACACCAAATATCACTGATGCAACTAACTCTTGAGCACGCAACGGATGCTCTTTAATCGCCTCAAACAGTGGGTTGCCATATCCTTCTATAAGAATCGACCCAGTGGCTCGAGTATTCTGACGTTCAAAGTCCTCATCAAAATCAAAGAGAATATCAGCGTGCTGTATTGTGAACGTACCCTTTGTAACTGGGTCTGTTCCAATAACAGGAGACTTAAACGCATCATCTGGTATTAATGACATTTACTTTCCAAACTTAATTAATTTCCAACCTCTAGGCTTAAAATGAGCCACTACTGTCAAAGCTGTTATGCAAATAAGTAATGAAGCTAACTCCATGCCAACACCTACCCAATTTGCGAATATAGATAGATTTATCAGATTAAAGGTAATTTTTGCAATCTTATATAGATAAGCTGAGGAAGACACTTGATTGGAATGCTTTGCTCTAATTGTCTTTGTGATCTGTTTCCAATAGCTAGAAAACTCAAAGAACAGTGCAATGCTTGCGCATGCTATACCGAGTACTCTTATCATCGTATGAACTTTAATTGCTTAACAAGCTCAGGTGCATGCTCATCTAAGTATAGCACAAATGTCGAGCAATAGCCATAGATTTCTGGGGAGTCGGTATGATGTACTTCGATATATGTCATGAGGTCCATGATACTTATCTTCCACAAGAAATTGATGAACATTCCCTGCGGCAATACAAGACTAGCCTCTTCTTTACACAAGCCTTCGCGTAGCAGATTGTTGTAAAAATTGAAGGCTGCTGTATAGAAATTGAACAGCTTCGTAGTGTAGATATTTGAGCTCTTTCCGTCCATCGAGGTATAGCCAGAAGCGTCCTTAGTGTAGAACTGAGGAGGTAAGTAGGCGATGGGATGATCTAGCTCGTCCAGACGATTTAAGGTGCCTAGATTTGAATCCTGGAACGCGAGAAAGGTCAATAAAGGTGCTTTAATCTCAAAAGTGAACTCTAGGTTAGTCTTTTCACCATTTATGTAAGGAAGCTTTACAGTGCCGGAATTCAGTACTCGTTTCATAAATCCTTTTGTAGCCGTGCCGCGTTTGCTAGCTTATCACAACGTTCATTGTGCTCTTCCCCAGAATGGCCAGGTACCCAACGCGTCTTCGCTTTGAATTCGGCCATGAGGTTTCTAAGCTGCTGAAACTTGAGAATCTTCTCTTCCTGTCTAAAAGCCCTTGTTCCATCCGCCCAACCTAAGATGATCTCGCTATCTGAGACAAGCGATACCTCGATCTGTTCCTCAGGTTCAAAATGGTAATGAAGAGAATCTAATCCTTCAATTGCGCCTTGCAGCTCGCAATCATTATTAGTGGCAAATTCGAGGTGGCCTGAACCTTCATACTGAGCCATGCCATCTACTACAACAACATATCCATACCCGCCTGGAGTAGTCTTAGTTGTTCCTGAGCCATCGCTGTAAACTTCTACCTTCACAATAAATTTTCACCCTTAATATCATCATCTAAATCAATGTTATAGCTGCATGGAACATATGTTGCTTCAATACCGTGGAACTGCATCAACATAACCATCTTCAAACCAGCAGGACCATTGGCTGTGTGCATTGTTATCTTGCTTGGCCTAAATTCTGGCTTCATAACTGTAATATAGTAGACGACAGGCTGAAATGTTTCCTGGCCAATCTGGAGACGTCGTTTTACTGTGTCTGAAAGGAATTCAACATTAGGTACGCAGATATCATGATCGATAGATATCTCTTCCACGTAACCGGTAGCAAGAAGCCTAATGGCTTCTGTGTTTGTTCTTGCTAGCTCCCAACCTTCTGGACACTTTCTTAGGTCGTCTACATATAGTTTCATCAGCTTTCCTCTCCAAGTACTCCAAGTTAGTTGCAGGGTAATAAAACACAGCTATATAAAACTTATTAGGTTCATCTGTTGGGCATGGAAATCCAGTCCCAATATTCATTGTGTGCGCAGCAAATGGCTTAAGACAATTGATGCAAGGTCTAGTTTCTTTTTCTTGCATAACTAGCGATGCGTCTATCTTTCAACGCCCAAGCCACTTTCATAAGCTGACTGATCAACCACCAAACGAACTGTTCTAATTGAAACATTAGCAACCTTCGTTTTCTATAGTTAATTCTAAGCGTTCTTCCAAGTTTAGAACATGTTGTTTAAGCGTTAAGTGTTCTTCCGCAGTTAAGCGATTAGACAGGTAAAGCCAATCAATATATTCCCAAACAGAAGTAATTTCTTTCTTTTTACTTGCCATAAAATCCTCTCTTTTTTAATAGACTTAATAGGTTATTAAGTTGTTTAAAATACTGCTTTTTGGATATTGGAATAAATCCAGGATGACTAAAACGACTAACGTATTCAACCTCACTGAAGTGAAATTCAACCTTGCCAGACCCTTCCGTTTGAAATGTATCTACAAGGATGTTCTCACCAACTACTGCAATAACACGCTTATAACTCCAGCCTTGACGTTTTCCACCAAATGTAAACCCATTCTTATATTTAAAGCATTTTCCATCTAATGCTTTAGCTTTAGGAATTGTATCAATAATACGCAGCTTCTCACGGATCTGACTGAGTTGTGTTTCATGCTTATAAGTTAACTCTTTTAGATTCTTGATAATCTCATCCATATGATTCCTTTACGACTTAATAGCTTAACGAGGCAAACGAGTATGTTTGCGGCGTGCTTCTGCAACTAGACGAAGCTGGCGATATTGAAGCAATACGACTACGAGCAATAACGCTGAACTTCCGAGTAGTAATGTTACCATGATTAAGCTCCTTTCTTCATTAGTCGGGTCCAAGCAAACGCTTGCTTTAGAACCTTATTGAAGTGAACACCTTTGCTTTTAGATGATTTGAAATCATCAAAATCCGATTGCTTAGCACCAGTGGCATCATAAATAGCACCGTTGGTAAACTGAACACGTAAAATACTATTTTTTGAATCGAAGCCAATGGCTGCAATATTAGAACTGATAACAGATTCCAATTGAATCTCTTCTTGTTTATTCTCTTCAGCCATGTTAATCTCCTATCGTAACTTGGGCCGGTGTAGACACATTGGACCGATCAAAGTCCTCCCGCTACTCCGTTTAGGAATTTATCCCAACTACTTCAGCCTTTCGGTGATTAGCCTACTCAGTATGGGGAATATCCTCGTCCGTCCCACTAGACTCTGCTCCTGCCCAAATTGAAATTTATGGGCCGTTTAACGTCGATACAATCCCTGCCCAGGACGGAAATACGTACTTAAACTATCTTACACGCTTTGTTGGCGTGAAGAGCGGATTCGTCCCACCGCATCTCTCCCTGAAATTGGGGGAGTGTTTTCGAATTTAATGTGAACGGGAAGGTTACAAGCCTTCCAAATATCCTCACAACCCCTTGTTCGAGCCATAAATCTCAAGTAACCCGCGAAGCTACTCTCAACGATTTAGCAGGATTTACACCTGCAAGGGTAAGCTTCCTAGTCGAAGTTGGATTTCCCCTTCACTTTCATTGCAGTCTTTCTCGCACCTGCAACTACTCCTGTCTCTTAGGCCATTGCTACTTTCTAACCACGCTTATGCTTTCACGTGTGCATTTTCCAGAGGAAGCCTCTGTACTTATGATGCTACGTTCACAAAACGATATCACCTGTGGGATTTAACTAGTTCACCCATTTTACGAATCTTTATTGTTGATTCACATGGAACCAACTAATGATTCGCTTGTACGCATTTTACGCCGGTGTCTGGCCTATTGGCCAAAGAGTATGTCTCGTTTACCCACGACGAGACAGGCTTCAGCTCCCTTACGGGATAATGGCTCTATTAACGCTTTACGCCTCTCTGTAAATTATAACAGATTAAGTGTTATAATAACACTTATTTTTCGTCAAAATACGGTTTAACAGTTGGCTTACCAGTACGCTCAACAACCTTATCTACAAAGCCATACTCCATAGCTTCTTGGGCCGAGAAGTAAGCATTGCGTTCACCATCGGCAAGAACCTGTTCAAGACTCTTACCAGTATGATTAGCCAAGATCTGAGCTAAGGAATTCTTATGATAAATCATTTCCTTCGCTTCGATCTGAATGTCAGTTGCCTGTCCTGAGATTCCACCACCCATAATTAGGGGTTGGTGCATCATGATTCGAGCATGAGGCATCGCGTATCTCATACCTTTTGTTCCAGCGGCCAAAAGCACTAGTCCGAAAGACATGGCATGGCCAACTACGAGAGTAGAAACAGGGCACTTTAAATGCTGCATAGTATCATAAATCGCCAATCCAGCCAATACAGAACCACCTGGGCAATTGATATACATTTGTATCGGTTTCTTATCATCGAGGGATTCGAGGTACAGAAGCTGAGCAATCAATAGATTGCTGGCATCCGTTGAGACATCCTCGCTACCAACGAATATAATACGATCCGAAAGCAGCTTCGAAAAGATATCATACGACAACGTACCACCTGCTGACTTCTCGTAAATGCTAGGAACTATTGGCATTTTAATCTCCTTTTTGATGCTTGGCTAGATACTCTAAATACTCTAGGTTATCAAGAAACACTTGATGCTTACCCTGGTGTGGCTTACCCTTCTTGATCTGAACCTTTTCTGTTGCTATGATTAAATGGACATTCTTCATAAACGGCATTGCTTCACACTCTGCACGAACGCCCTCAACCTGATGCGGATACGGAAAACCCTTCAATGTGACAACTACGATATCGCCAGACTTAACCTGCAACTTCTTGACTGCTTTGATTATGTCTATTGGCTTTTTCGAATTTCTCATATTTGCGCTCAAGATATCCTAGGTTATCTGGCCTGTACAAATGGTATGGTCGTATGTCGTCTTGTGTCATATCAACTTCCCACTCATACGTGGGACCATAAATAAAGAACTTATGACAATCCCAACAAATATCTGTTGGTGTTGGGGGTTTTCTTTTGCCTCTTGTGAATATATTTACAAGCCTATGCTTCGTCTTACTATGGCCGCAGTCTTTGCACTTTGGATGTGTTAGCATGTTTTTTAAACTCTCCCTCTAGCCATTTTAAATTATCACGCTTGAATCCGGTACATTTCTTACGACATTTTGGATCAACTAAACCATACGACCAACAATAATTAGGACCGTGGCATCCTTTCGGATGCTCACACGTCATGCACTTCTCTGTCTCAAACCTCTGCTTTAAAGTCGTGATACGCATTGGCTACACACTTTAAACAAGAATCTTCTTGATCATGAGGAAGCAATCTTTCATGGTCTTCTCTCTTATGTCCGCACTCACATAGATTATTCATTTATTTCCACCAGTCGGGATGATATCCCTGACAATCTTTCGTTCCGCAAATGCAAACCCAAAGAGGTTTCTTGGGTTTCTTATTCATTATACTTAAGCAAAAAGTCTGGATTAATACATTTAAAGCTCAATCGACCTCGCAACTCTTCTGAATACTCGTTAACTAATGGGCGAAATACCACGCCCTCGCGATGGACATCGCTATTCAATGAACTACAACCTTTAGAATATTCAACCAACTCATCAACAGTGGCTGGAAGAATATAGTTAGTATCAACAAGCGGTACATTTGTTAAGCTAAGGAATTCTGTATACTTCCGCAGCTCATCATAATTAAAGTGAAGTCCAGTGTTGATATCAGTGGCATTAAAGATATAGAAATCAAGCTTGGACAGTTTAAGTTTATTGCCTTGAACTCCAGGACCAAGAAGCTCACCCTGAAAAGCAAAGTTGCGCTTCAGGCTACGCATCTTATTCTCAAGATCGATACTTCGAGCAACCTTCCAGAAGGAATTAGTCTCAGTCTCTTTCATATCAAAGTTACGAGAGCAAACACCAAATTCTCCGTCTTTAATATAGGCTGTCATGCTTGAACCGTCTACCTTCTCTGTAACATAAAAAGGTTTATTTTGATGCTTATATAAAAGCTCTGGTACAGCCTGAATCCTCATTTCATCTGTCTTACTCAACCAATCTGGAAAATTACCTTTACGTTCACCAGCTAATTGAGCCGGAACATAAACCTCATACTTCTCAACTCCTAACAACTCAGTGATATCATCACCCTCATCATACATAGTTGTTGAAATACCAGCCTGACTAAGAGTATCATCCATTGGAGGAAGGATAGAGAGGGGCAAACAAAGTCCTTGAGACACCTGACCACGTAGCTTAATCGTCTTGATTCTAAAATTAGACTTCCGAAGGAATTCAACCTCAGGGCTTTCCTTAAGGATTGAGTCAACCTCAAAATAGACGACAAGATCACCAACCTTGAATTCACCCTTTTTGGCTACGACCTTCCATCCTAAAATAGTTAGGACCTCGATCGCATCAGCGTTCGGGATGGGTTGAACATCTAAAACCTTTTGAATAGATGCAAGCTTGCGTTCCATTATCTGAGTACATCTCCTGTTTTCGTGTCAAGAATCCAGCTAGAACCATCAAAGAATAAACGTAGATGTTTTAAAGCTTTCTCTTTGTCATTATATTGACCATGAACAAGAAGCGTAGGCTTTCCAAACAGCTTGAATTTTAATACTGCAAACCATTTGGTATCAAGTGAAACGATCTCGTAACGGAATGATTTATTCAATTTCCCTCCAGTTGACACCGGCTTCTTCAAAATACGCCTTAGTTTTTGCAACTGATTCTTTCCAACGGCCTTCTAATTCTGCTGGAAGCTTTGGGAAAACAAAAGTTTTAATTCCAGCCTGGATCATGTGAACAGCGCAACGATCACAGCTGGCAAACGGCCACGTATAAAGAGTGCATCCTTCAACTGATTGTTTCGCGTTGAGAACTGCATTCATTTCGCAATGGACAATCCTGGAATACTTAATCTCACGGTTGGCATAAAGCTCGGGGGTATCTTCCATGCCTTTAGGAAAACCATTATAGCCAACTGCAATAATCGTACGATCTGGAGATACGATTACAGCACCAGTCTGAGTGCTAGGATCTTTCGACCAGCTAGCAATCAGTTTGGATAATTCAAGAAAACGTTGATCCCATTTCAAACTCATAGTTTAATTATAACAGGTAAAGGGTGTTTTGTCAACCCCCCTTAATCACCTATATTTACCAACCTGTTTATGTACTCTCTATCCTGACTGAAAATAGGTATCTCTCGATCAACGGCCCATTTGCCATCAACCTTAATGACACAAGCCCCACGTTTGTTTATTACAGGTAGATCATTCCAGTTGATCCCCTTCTCTTTAAACAGCAAATCTTGCACCATATCAGTGCTCAGACCATGTAGCTGCTTCGGACTGAATTGAGACTGTCCTACGCTGTTTATGGAGTTTCTAGTGGCATCCTGCTGACGCCACAGGAAATAATTGCACACCTCAGCATGTGGTAGGACGAAAGCCCTACTATCAAAGCAGGCCTTAGGTTTAAATTTGTCTTGTGTTACATACTCAAACATTCTATTATTAGCCTGATTTGCTTCATAATTAAAAGCTGCTGTTGCAATGCTAGCCGAAATGCTTGTCAGCTTCTGGAGATTCTTATCATAGGGCGCTTGGGTTGTCAACGTATCATAATCTGTAATAAGTAGACTAATCTCATCTGATTGCCAATATGCAAGCTTCACGCCCTGGATTTCCTCACAAAGCTCGAGAGTTGTTTTAAGCATGAGCTCCATAAAATCAGGATCAAACGGGCGGATAAATCCGCGTGTATATGTATGGAAAGCCTTACCATCAATCCGTATGATCAATGGAAGTCGTCCGGTTAAATAGACGCGATAAGCGTCCTCATAACCCTTCATGCGATCACCTAAGCTATCTTTTTCTGGCTTACTCATTTAAGAGCTCCTGTTTCTTCTTCTGCAATTCCATATAAGCTAGGTTGTCCCCAACGAAATCATGAAACTGCTCATTGTCATATGCTGTACGTTGACGATCTGTACAACCAGTGCATACACCATCACCATCACAAACAGTTATATAATGTTTGTTAGCTGCATGACCACAAACCTTACAGGGGAAATCTTTAGCTACCTGCATAATACGCTCGATCTATCTCTTCTAAATAAGCTAACGCATCTATATTAAACTTAGAACACTTGCAAGACCATGGAGGATTAAATACATCTGTATCGTCACAAAATACCCTATCAGTAAGATTGCATTTGTGTTTCTTCTTCATATGATGTTTCTCAGAACAGAAGTGCTGAGAGTCATAATGACCACAAGTACAAAGAAGATCAATCCCAGTTGTTTTCATCTTTTGTCTTCGCTTGATCAGCCTTAAGCTCTAAGAATTCTAAATTGTCCATTGGTTGCCAGTCTAAACAACCACATTTACCATTCACGCTTGCAATAGTAGAAAGGCCACCGGACATATGCAGATATGAATCGCATGGAACCATTTCAAGTGGTTGGACAAATGGCTGCTGCATTCCACCCTGCTCAACCTTAATATACAAGCAATGATGACTAAATTGGTGCTTACAAACCCTGCACGCAGAATCAGCTTTATGTAGTTTAAGCATTGTTATCCTTTTGAGCTGCACACCACTCAAGATACTTGAGATTATCATACGGCATAATGTCTTTAATATAAGAATCAACGTGAGGCTTTAAGAAGGTCTCAAAGATCAACTTGGCTGATTCTTCAACATCTCCAACGATATCAAGCTTACCTGTTTTCCAAGTTAATACCACTTCTTTACCTTCATGACAAAACGTTATATCTGTTGTTGGGTAAGTATTTAGAACCATTGTTGGTTCAACACTTGCTCCAAAACTCCCATCATCTCTAAACACTAGAACAGGAACCTCTTCACTCATTGTCTTTATCCTTTTTAAGGAACGGATATACTTCATAGATATCCGCACCTTCACGAACTCGTCGAATCTTATCCATCTGTTCAAGGTATCTAAGGTTGTCCTTCGTATTCTTTAGACCCTGATTAGCTATCAACTCAAGTCGAGTAATGAACTCATCCTTATCATCTGTGATAAAATACTTATATTTCGGTGCTGGTTGAGACAGTATCTTCTTAATCTGTTCTGGGTCCCAACCCCAAGCAGCGTTCACTTGTTCTTCTTTTCTTTCTTATCAAGCTCAGATTCAAGAACACGCAAGCTATCTAGCTTCTTTTTCATAGCATTCCATTCACCTTCAAAACCATCTCTAAATTTAGAGGTAAATGGTTTCACTCGAGCCCAAGTCATAAATTCATCCATCGCTTTAATTATGGGAAATACACTCTGTCCAATCTTAAGGTTATTAATAGAACCGTGCGAACCATTAATCCCACGCAATTCAATAGCGCTAATACCATAGATACCATCGCTTCGAATACCAAAACTATACTCGCACCAAAGTGTTGTATCAGTATTAAGGGTAAATATAACGTGTCCATCTCTTACAACAAATTTAAACGGACAATCATCTATCTCTCTAAGTTCACGCGTTTTTATAAAACTAACGATCTGGTTCAAGATAAACTTTCCACCAACTAGTAAACCAACTATGATTACTGGGAGCATCCAAATGCTCATGACTGATCTCCTCTTTCTAAAACCTCATCAACCAGTTTATCCGGATAGATGATATCACGTACGTCTTCACCCTTAACCTCGATGAAGCTGAAGTTCTCTAACGCCTTTGAAGAGGCGGTCATACCGAAGTTCTTCTCAAACTCTGCTGGCGGAAGGTTACTTGTTATGATTGTAACATGCTGATCTTCGCGTCTATGAGACAATAGAAGGATCAGCTCACGCTTATCATTGTGAGGATTATTAGAGCAAAACGCTGAAGACACATCATCAAGCAATAGAATCGGTACTGTCATTACAAGCTTACGATCAGCCAAAGCATCATCTGTAAATTGGTTGCGACTGATCAGGTACTCTCCAAACTTAACCTGAGCGATTGGTACAATCACAACCTTGCCCTCAGAATCAAGGCGAGGTTTATGAAGCTGCTGCAAAGCATAATTAGCGATACGGCTTTTACCGGTACCATTGACCTTGGAGTAAATATAAAGATTATTTCCATCCTCTAATACACTGGGATCATTAAGATACTTAGCTACCTTGTTTTGAATCTCTTCAACGTTTCCACCAATTAAATCTTTTATATCCCAATCACGATGGAGTTTAGGGATTACTGTTCGGACGATATGGCTCATTTCTGTTTATCCTTTAGCTTCGCCTTCCACTGCTCACGAAGCTTTTTACGGAATTCTTTGTTACGTTTATTATTAGCTTTCTGAAAATCATCTGTTTCAGCTTCAACCTGTTTATAAACCTTGCTATCCTCATTCCACCAAGAATAGTTATTTTTCACATCCCAATTAAGGTTTTCAGGAACGTAACCATTCTTCTTTACCTTGCGCATTACAACTGGGGAAAGATTCTCATCATGACCTGAAGCAACCCAAGCATCATAAAGTTCCTGATACTTAGGATCGTCTACGGTCCAATTAGTATAGAACTCATCAAAATTACAGAAAGGCAATTTCCAAAGCTTAGCATATTTCCTCACTGCAGACCAAATGGAATATGCATGACCTCTGAAAGCCAATGATTTGATTTTCTTAGTAGCCAAGATTCTTACCTTATTAATTTTATAGTGTTTTCGTTGTTTTATCAAGCTTTTTCTTTTGTTCAGCTTGAACCATCTCTTACGTCGATCATTTATCTTTTTCTGATTCTTTGCATAGTATCTCTGCATGTATTCTTGTCTACTCATTAAATTCTCCCGGCAAGTGTTGAGAAATGACCTATCTAAGCTTACTCTATCTTCTATCTATATAATATAGAAGACCTTAAAGGTACTTCATTTCTCAACAGTATTGTTAACTTCTCTTTACACGTGACTTCAAATCATCTACAAATTCCAGCATGAATAGATTGTTATCTATCATACCGAAATCCTTCATGTGTCGTAACATGAAGTCTAAATTCTCTTGGTTCGGATTCATGAAGTACGAGACAAGCCAGTATCCTCGTATTTGCCAGACCTCCAAGTAATTCCGCAAATCTTGTCTAGCACAAAGTTGTCTACTCATCTCATTAATCCAATCCCATTGTTCTTGGGATATTTTATGAGATAGGTGTGTTGGAACAGTGGGACAGTCATTCATATAATTGTAAATAACTCTACCCATCTATCTGATCTCTATATTTATCCGAAACAAATATGACATCACAATCGAGGCATATCTGCAATTCTCTATGGTCCTCGCCTTTTGGTATTGGCCAAGAATAAAAAAATAGTCGCTTCTCAGCTTTCGCCTGTTTTAATAGTGCGAGGGTTTTCTCGTTC
>Ga0097621_100000772_pt1 | contig 22438 bp, 16 predicted proteins | sample KBSMisM72_FD_73165 | JGI IMG/M metagenome (GOLD analysis project Ga0097621, IMG submission 73165) | Miscanthus rhizosphere microbial communities from Kellogg Biological Station, Michigan, USA - KBS Miscanthus M7-2 (version 2) (version 2) | ecosystem: Host-associated > Plants > Roots >... | reverse complement strand
TAAGAAAGCAAGTTGGGACCCAGATTCAAACGTTCGAGGATCTCCAACACCAATTGAGAAGTCCCATTATTCAAGCTTATGCTCGAGTTGACAGTCTGCTCAAGGAGCCGGTAGACGAAAAAACTCTCCAACGACATTTGCTTGCTGTTCGCGGTTTAGCTGGTAAAGCCAAGCGCGTGACAACTAATACGAGGCTGTTTGCGTCGCTTGCTCGTGGGGAGTCTTTTGTACCTAAACTATCAAGATTGCGACTTGATAACTTGGTCAAGATGCTCGTTGAGGCTGCCTCAGACAACACCTTCATGTTTGATCCTGCCAGAGGCATTACCGTCAACGTGGATCGTAAACGTTTTGAAGTGCTCGACTCGCGTTCGGTTAAGGTAGACGTTGATTTGCTAGAGCAAGCGGTCTACAACATCTTGGACAACGCCTACAAGTACAGCTTTGACGAGACGGTAATTAGGATCTACGGCGGATTGACGGCTTCTGGAAGATTCCACATAACCTTCGCTAACAAAGGCATTCAGATTCATCCCTCCGACACAGCGAACGTAGCAAAGCGAGGCTGGAGAAGTGAGCAAGCATCGTGGGTAACTGGGGAAGGATCAGGAATCGGACTCTGGATTGTGGACCACATAATGAAGATGCATGACGGCGACTTGATCATTACCCCTACTAGCGCCGCTAAAGTGACAGAGATTAGGTTAGTATTTCCGACTGAAATCTCCCGGTAGCAACTATGTACATTCTGATCGTTGAGGATGACCATCGTCAATCCGACTGGATCCGGAAGAGTCTTGACAAACGGTTTCCGCGTGCCGAAATTCAGCTAATTCATACAGAGTTTCAATTCCGTTCCGGGCTGGACTCTCTGGTAGAAACACCGCCCGACGTGGTTGTTATGGACGTTATGCTGCGTTGGGCCGACCCCAGTCCCGACATTCCAGAACCCAGCGAAGATGTTAGAAAGGCGGGCTTTTATCGTGCCGGCATTCGATGCGCCAAACTATTGGCTGAAAACGAGAAGACCAAGAATATTCCTGTAATTCTATACACTGTTCTTGAACGTACCGATTTGGAGTTGGATATCAGAAGTCTGCCCCTCAATATTATCCATCTCAGAAAGGAATCGGATCCGGAACCACTCGCTCGCTTGATCAGATCTGCCTCGCAAGGGATAAATCCGATACGAGAGAGCCCCCGGGAGGATTTCGACGTCGCACTCTCATTCGCTGGTGAGGATCGAGCGTTTGTAGAAATAGTCGCTAGACACCTCAAAGAGAGCGAATTCCGCGTATTTTACGATCGGGATGAAGAGATTTATCTTTGGGGCAAGGACATTGGAGATGCTTTCGACGAAGTCTATCGGTTGCGCTCCAAATTCGTGATCATATTCATCTCTAAATCTTATGCGGAGAAGATGTGGACTAATCACGAGAGAAAGAGCGCGTTCGCACGCGCCATCGAAGAGAAAAGGGAGTACGTGCTTCCGGCACGTTTCGATGACACAGAGCTGACTGGACTACGCCCAACTATGGGTTACATAGATCTGCGCAGAGAGACGCCTGAAACTTTCGCGTCCAAGATTGTTCGGAAGCTTACGCAATTCTAAGGACTAGAACGATAATTGGCACTCATGAAAATCCGGAGAAAGATCCTCAGTGGAGCTTTTGGTTAGAATGGTCTTCTGGTAGAATCCCGGGCTCGTAGAGAAACGTTCTCACACTTTGCTCTCAGGGCGGTTCCTCAATGCCGTTGATTTTCAACAGAAACGTAAGCTCACATCCGCTTCAGATAGCACTCGGCGAACTCGAAAGATCAGCTGATCCGCGAAGAGTTGCAGTGGCTGTTAATCTTCGGCATGACCATCGCGTCGGTGTCGAGAGAGACGAAACATTCTCCTCCTTCTGCGGTGCCCCCAGCGTGGGGGACGAACTGTGGAATTTGCTCGATAGTTACCACAAAGAGAGAATTCAGCCGTTGCACGACCCTGATTTCGTGAGCTTCGACTTGAATCGAGAAAACATACTTGTTGGACATTACTATTTAGAACATCCACTTCTCCATAAAGACCTCAAGCTCGCCTGTGTCTTGGATCTGAGTGGTCTCTACACGCTGTTTGTATGGGCTAGTCACAATCGGATGCGCAAAGCTGCGTGGTTAACCGTTTTCAAAGACTTCGCCAATCCTGATTTTGAGACTTGGCTCGACAGCAAATTATTGACAACACTGGCTGAACAAGAAGTCGTCATTGCTGTGATATTTGATGTGCTAAACTCTTACCGGCGTGAGGTGGGCCCCTACCAGCCGTCATGGGTGACGACTTGGAATGCGTTTCGATATCGAGCCACTCCGGACGACGCATCCGGTTGGGGCAAGGCCTTAGGGGTTAACAAAGCTGGTCATCGTTGGCTCGTTGTTGTTCAATACACCGTTGCAGAAACCGGCACCTTAGCCCGGCCTACTCAGCTAGATGGCGGCAATTACGAGTGGCATTTCCCTTCGCCAACGCCGTTGCCGCCGCCACAAGATGGGGGCCACCCGATGGAACTACGTACCCCAGTTTCCGATCTCTTGCCTGAGTATGTGCATCAGCAATTGCGTGAATATCACATCAGACATTGGCAGGCTGCCGGCAGACTGATTGCGAAAAGCAATGAGCCCTGGTGCATAGCGAGCGACATCGGTCATCTGCGCAAGGAACACCATGACTTACTATGTAAGCATTACGGTACAGCCGAGATCATCGCTTGGATGCCAAGAGTGATGTGAACTAAACTTCAACCGAGAAATCAGGGAAACCGGTTATGGCAGACGCGCTAATTCAAGAAATGCAGCAACTAATCGGCGCGTGGCTTGAGAGGAGCGATTGGTCTAAGCAGGAACTGATTGATTGGTTACAGGGGTTCGGGCTACCGTCTGCAAAGTATGGGGATGAGCCCTTCAAGTGGCTCTTGCGCGGCGTTCCACTCGCTGGGGAACGATACCACGCCGAAAGGGAATTCGCGCTCCGAGCGGCAGCTCTGCTCAATGAGGAGCTAGATCTGCGGCAGGTTGGCAGGAGGCCAACTGAGCTTTTGTACAACCTGCTCGAACTTTGCGCAGCGCTGAGTGTTCCCGATCATTTGGCTGATCCGTTATATGAGATGTTTAGGCGGCAGGCATTGAAGGGCAGCTGGCGCGGCGTCGACTTGCGTATCTCGTTGCGCCGAGCACTAATTGCAAATCAAAAGGATAATCGCCTCGAAGCTGTTTGGCAGGACATGCTTTCTGGTAGCGGTCATGTTTGGCTGCTGGGCGACCACTATGATGGCTTTGAAGGCGCGCGTCTTCAACCACAGTCCCCAGACAGTCGTGGCGAACCTGATACCGACGCGATCGGGTGTGCTTTGGCGGCAATGACCACACATATCGAAAATGATAGAAGTTGTCGAGTGGAATTTCGCCGCCTGATTAGCCGAGTAATATCAACTTATCCGGGGCGTCCGAGCTGGTGCGCGGAGTTAATAGAGCAAGCTGATGAGAAGAAGTTTCCGACATGGGCTGTTTCTGCATTACCAAGCTTATTCGTTCGACTTCCACATAAGGAAGAAAGTTCTGATGAAGATGTCTACTATCTATTGTGGAATGTCTTCGTTCCGATTTTGAAACGAATTAACAAGCCATTCGTGGTCGAAAGGACTCTTTGCGATGAAGGAATCGTCTTGGAAGTTCGGGTAGCGAAGGACGCCGAAGAGGAGCTTGCGTTGGCATCGCCGCTCATTGAGCAGAGAAGAATAAGTAATCCATACAAGTCGTATAGAGCCGTTGTTCAAAGCTCTTATGAATCTCTGATAAGGGAGAATGGAGCGGTAGGGGTAGAAGGAGGTTCGCAACACGAGAGTAATTTGCGAGGTAATTTGTCCAAAGCGGAAATGGAACTTTATCGAGAGAGTATCATTCGCGATCAACCAAGAGTTCTCTCCCATGCCGCGTGCGCCGGAACATCAAGTTCTGGTTACATCACGAATAGCCAAGATGAGGGGAGTTAAGTCCGAATCTTTGGGCAGGTGCAATAGATTATTTCTTTGCGGCAGACTCTCACCCAAGTCCTCCTTGCTTACGATTGTGTACAGTATCACTGGAACCTGTTGAGTTTCAGTTCTGCTTGCCAGCAGCCTTTCACACCTCAATCCGGCCTCAAAGATTCCCTTTTCCCGTACTTCTTCTGGAGTTGACTCGGCATCTACAGCGGGTGAAGCATCGGCCCAACGTAACATTATGTCCATGGTGATTACGTTTGGAAGTGTTTTGACAATCTCGTCAAGTTTTTGACGAAAGTGGGATTCAGTACTGATGCGCTCAATCCTTGCGTTGTTGAGCAAAGAATCGGTTTTGATTGCATCTATCATCAACTCTGCTTGGAGTGGATCATCCTCGACAATTAGAATGTACATCACTACCTCATTTCTTTAGTGGAAAAATCAAGCTAACTTGAGTCTGCGCTTGATCATTCCTAGGAGTAATCAGTAACTCCCCTCCATGTCCTCTCATAACATGATCAACGAACCATAGCCCGATACCCGAGCCTTCGCCAGTAACCAGTTGCGCATAGTCGCCCCGCCATTCCCGCTGCACACAAAGCCTGACCTCATTTGGTCTGATTACATATCCCTTGTTGGCAACTGAGATGTGAAATCTGCCTGCCTTAGTTAGTCCGCCAAAAACTCTAACCTTGGACTCGGGATAACTGTACTTTCCTGCATTGTCGAGCAAAGAGTTAATGGCTTGCTCAACCAGGAATTCGACCACTTCCGCCCGCACCGTCCGCAAGATCGAAAAACTAGCTTCCTCGACCTCGAATCTAATCTCCCGATAGGCCTCTAGTAGAACCGCGTTGTCGGCGCAACCCTCCTTAAGCATTTTGACCAAGCCATCAAAAGTTAGACGCCTGAAATCGCCAGATTTAAGCTCTAGTTTGTCCGTCTGTGCAAGTTCAGCAAATGCCGATGTGCTACGTGTGACTCTTTCGGATTTTCGAATCAATCCTCTAATTACCAATAATCGCCTGTCAGTGGGCTCCTCGGGGGAGTTTTGATTAACCAGTGCCTGTATTCTTGTGTGAACTTGTTGGATTGGGCCCTTCAGTTGATGCGCAAGGTCTTGCGCTGTCTGTCTCCTAATTTTGTCCTGATGCCTTATTTGTTCTTCAGCCTGCCGCGCTTCCCGGACCGCGTCAATCAACGAGCTATACAAGCCGAGTTGTTGTCCTAACAATCCCGCAACATCTAGGACGTTTTGAGGGAAAGATCTGTCGGATGGGTTTCGCATTTCAAGAACACCCATTTTCTTGTTACGCACACTGATCGGGGCACCAACGATTTGCCTAGTTTGCGGAAAGGTCTTTGATTCATAGTTATCTTCTTTCACACTAAGAATAGCTTGGGCCTTGTTCTCTTGAAACACTCTTACCCCAAGAGGAAACCTTACCGTTTCGTCAGGTACTCGCAGATGCATTTCCAAGCGCGCCTTAATGTCGGTTTCGTCACCCTCCGACCACGCTTTACCGTGGGTTACGGCGAAGGAAAGCTCCTTCGTTTCCTCATCAAATAAGCGAACGTCCGATATTTCAGCGCCCATAATGAAGCGGTCGAGATTCTTCAATACCTCTGCAAAGATCACTTTTTCATCTGGAACGTTTTGTTCCACTTGCTTTTGGACCGCATCGTTCCACTCTCCAACGTACTGGACTAATTGCTGCCACATTTTGTTCTCTTCTTGCACTGCGCGGCGAATTAGCCAGTTACTCCAGAAGCGGCTGAGTTGGGCTGCGATGAGCTCCAGCAGCGTAACTTCGCGTTCGGCAAAGTAGTAGGGCGCCTTTCTCGCAGCGCAGCAACGTATGACTCCCAAGATCCGTCGTCCACGTAAGATCGGCGCTGCCATAAAACTGAGCGGCTGTAATCCTTCGTCCGGCTTTAGTCTGAGAATTTTGCGGGCGGACTTCTTGATCTCCAGTGAATCCCGCCAAACTACGCCGGGGTAGAGTCGCCTTATGGTGGTTTGGTCTCGTTCAAAATCCCCTAAGCTAAAAATCGTGATTGACTTTCGATGTTCAAGCACCCAGCCAGTTAGACCTTCCGATTCTCTCGGTTCATAGACTTGTTTCCTGAATGTACTCCACTTTGGCCAGGTCGTTGCCTGCAAAACGAAGGAGTTCGATTCTCCAGCAATTGGCTTCATGAAAATCGAACTCTCAATACATTGAAAAGTACCGGCCACTCTTGAACAAACTTCATGAAGGAGTTTTTGCATTTCATCAGACGATAACAAGTCGTCAGACGACTGTGGCTCAGAATCGTTCAACTTATCACTGACCCATTGGATCAATCTTTGGCTAGCGCGGCTGCGAATAGCATGAAATAGTCCTGGAAGCAAAGATGCTGCTTTTTCCATCCATGCTACTTCGTCTTCGGTAAACGGAATAAGATCCTTTCTGTAGAAGCTCAGTGATCCCTTGCCATCGCCAAGCCTCAACGGCACTGCGCACATACTCTTTAGTCGAATATCTTTCAACACCGGAACGCTATAAACCCTGGGGTCCTCGTCCATATTAGGAATGTTGGTTGTCTGATTATGTACTATTGCCCAACCACTCACCGATTCACGAATTGGCATGTCATGAATAACGATACTATTGCCTTCTCTAAACCACTCTGCTAGGACAAATACTCGACCTCGCGGCGAGCGTAGATCCTGCCGCGCAATCGCAGCGACCTCCCAAATTGTACAGCCGTATGCATTTACTCCTTCACACAGTAGTTTCAACAGTTCGAGTAATCCCGATAGTTCTTTCTGCTCTAGCGCGGTTGCGACTAGGTTGTAGAGTGGGTCGTGCTCTAAGCTGTGCTCAAGAAGAGGCCGGATCATAAAAAAAGTATCGTCGAGCGAAGTCTGATTTGCAAGATTGCGGATCTCACCGCACGGAGTCTATCGTCAGCATCTCTTGAAGGGTCGGTACCTGATGGCGCGATTATGGCGCGATGGCGTGCTGAGGGTATTGTTTAAAGATAATCTCGCTGAGATCCTACCGTACAGGTTGGAGATTGCGCCATACCGAGGGCCACGAATGGTGGCCATTTCCCTCGATCTTTGCCTAAGTTGAAAATGCCCTAGAATGGTCTGTGAACAATGAGATAGGTGCCTATGCCGATATTCAACAGTCCGAGCAAGGCCCATTGAATAGGAACACTCAGGCTGCCAAACTTATCCAGCACGTCAGCGAGCTTGTCGAGCACCTCGGCTATTGCCTTTAGGTCCGCCTCGCCGGGAAGCGCCCGACCCTTGGTCTTCGGGGCACTTGCATACTCCTTAATTGATATGACGAAAGCTCCGGCGTACGTAAAAACTCCCAAGCCGACCAAAACCCAACCTAGATACACACTCATGATTCAAGGCCTCCTTTGAGTTATCTCACGTCGTGATATCGAATAAGAGCTCGGTAGTTGTCCAATCCTTGACCGCTGGATCTGCTTCAAGCGAACGAGTAGCTTGCCCCAGTCTTACGCCCATAGCTTTTTCCATCAGTGTCTCAAGCGAAGAACTCTGGAGATCGCGGGTACTTTCTTGCCAGAACGAGCGAAACTCAATTCGTTCGGTAGTGGCGATCGCTCTGAGAATTTCGCGTGGTAATGGTTGATTTGGTTTTACAGGTTTTTGGTAGTCAAGCAGGTTTACTTTAAAGCGAATTGTCTGACGCTTAGACTTGGCGGCGACAGCCGTGTCCTCTGCATTCGCTTTCGGAAAGATCGGTGTTATTCCCCAGGCACTGTCACACATCAGTATCACTAAATGCAGTGTTTGATCTGACTGGTTATCCACTTCCACGATCACTCTTTCACCAACAGTTAGGATCATGTCCCCGCCGCTATTTCGCTCGACCGGAGCTACGATGTCTGAGTTGTTTTGGTCCTTGCCAGTGACCTTTAAGAGCCTCAGTTTGATTTTGTCTTTGATTTTGCTTTGTTGGTCGGGATTTCTGATCGCGAGGACATTGTAAAAGGAGGCGATCTTTTCCAGTTTTTCTTTCACCACTGTGGGACTGTTCTCGTCCGGCAGAATCGGTTCGACCAGTGGGTGACCGTCGCCTGCACTCAAGATAAAAAGTTTCTCGCCCTCACTCGTCACTTCTTGTCCCTCGGCATTGAATGGGCAACGCAAACGCACTCTGGCAATTGGCGGAGGACCATCAGGCTGCGCCAGCGCCAGGAGAGTTGACGCAGTGATCTGCCGGCGCACCTTATCCAAATGGTCCCCATTTCCCATCACCTCGACCTGCATTTGCATGTCGCCATAGTTGTGCTCAATTTCAACCGCAGGCGCACCCACCTGTACATTGTCCAACAAACCCTGTTCAATCTCACCGATCGAGTTGAACGCATCTACCTGCATTAACCGGAGCACAGCGACTCGCGAATTCAGATCGTCAAACATCTGGGTGCCGGTGTTGAAGATCGCAAACTTTGAACCGCTGGTCGCGCCATGGACTAAACCAGCAGCGAGTTCGGCTCCCTCAGCAGATTTAGCTAAAACCTCAACATAACGCTTCCGCGGCAGCACCGCCCCGCCCAATACTTTTCGCTCCATTGCTCCTTCGATTTGTGGAGTCTGCCAGCGATTGCGTTGGGACACTTTGATCCTCAACTGGTCCCAGACATCGAAATAGGTTGTCTCGGGTCCTGTCTCTTTCATGGCTTCCAGCAAGTAATAGGTCATGATGCCGTATTGTTTTCTGCGCCAGAAGCTGAATCGGTCCTCTCGCGCACGCTCATTAGCCATGCACGCTGATATGACGACATACCCATCGCTGAGCGGCATCCAATCGCTCGGGCCCATTGCCCGCGTAGCGGCGGTTCTTGTGCGTGTTACTACGGGTCTTGTTATCGGATAAGAAGCAGGCGGAAGATAGCGTTCGCGTCCGAGAGCATCTTCGCTTTCTGCATCCATCAAGGCGCGCGTAATAGTCCCGGAGTGACAGCTATCAATTAAGAGGTTGATGTTTTTCGTTCGCAGTGCAAGCTGGTCGAGCAACTCCGAAATTTCATCGTCTCTGATGTCGCGAACTTCTTCGCGTTTACTGCGATCACCCGAATCACAGGGAACGATTGTTTCGTCGTAACCATCTTCCTCGTCACCTTCCTCGTCGGGGATCTGCGAACCGTGACCGCTGTAATAGATCACTACTATGTCATCCTGTTGAATCTTGTCATTTTCGATCAAGTGGCGACGAAAGGCCGCGAATATGTTGTCTCGTGAGGCGAGGTGCTCGGCGTCATCAGCAGGACTGCTAAGCTTGAGAATATTTTGCGCGGGAAAAGCAAATAACCGGCTCGTGAGCAACTCCTCGAGAGAATTTATGTCATTAAGGCAGCCTTCGAGATGATATCTGCTCGGTAGTTTCGGATATTCGTTGATACCGATAAGCAACGCCCACTTTTGCACATTGCCACTGCTGTGAGATGCAGTTACTGCCACTCTTACTCCTTCAAATCAATATCGCAAACTTTAAGGACTATTTTCGAACGACAGCGTTAGGGTTCCCATAGAGGTAGTAAGCTAGCCAGGTTGAGTTCTTTTCAGCCTGTTTCATGACCTCGCTTCTTGCGAAGTGGACTGCCTTTCCCAAACTTCTATCTTCCGGGAGTTTTGTATCCTGGAGTTTTGAATAAAAAGCAATAGCGAAGTCAGCCGCAAGCTTATCCGTGACTTCCCAGCCGCAGCCGATAAAGGCGCCGCATTCTAGACCGATGAACTGTGTCGCCCAGCCTTCAATTCCGATCAAGGTGTTGCCGGTGCGTCCAGAATGGCAAGAGTTCAGGAAAACCAAGGGCCGATTGTCCTTTAGCTTTTGCATTATAGCCGGCCTGGAAAGATCTGATGGAGTAAGCGGATAACCATCAGGCAACAAGGCGACCGACTTACCTGGATCAATAGCGAACTTTCCATGACAGGCGAAATGAATCACATCGTAATCATTTGTTTCCAGGAAAGTCGTCAGCTCGTTGAAAGTTTGCGGCACATGGCAAATGGTCGCAATGCTTTGTAGATAATTTCGTTCCTCGATGGCTGCTTGAAGCTTCTGGTCAGCCACACAGCAGATTCGTTTCAACGCGAGATCGTCTGCCGGCGGTTTGGATCCGCTGAGCCATCTGGCGATGCTGAACTTTACCGCCCACCACATGTCCTCGAACCCGGGGTTCTTGTTGTCCCGCAATGCGAAGGGTCTGACTAGCTCCCATGGGAATGATGGATCTTCGGAAACGATAAAAATTGTCAGATCCTGATCTCGCAAGTCGGCATAAGCCTCCCGTAACTCTTCGGGAATAAATTTACTCCACAGCTCAACACCTTCAGTTTTGAGTTTGCCCACCGACGGAACCAGAAGCTTCGGATCTTCTACATCGGGTTCCAGAATCCTGCTCAGACGGTCTCTGGCAAGTTTGCTAAGTTCCTTACTTCGCGCCTCGGAATCTGATACATCCAACAAGGGCTTCTCACCGACTGGTTTGTGGAAATATCCGAGCCCATTGAGCTCAAACGTCAGCTGCTTATTCTCAGTATCGATGCGCACAAGAATCTCGATCAAGCTCGAAGAGGATCGGCCTAGCTTGACTGGAGCTTCCTTCAGAGTGCGGAAATCATCATGAAGAGCTTTTAGCGTGATGAAGAATTTTGCGGCCTCGAAGTCCTGCTCTGTTCGCTTGTTTAGCGCGGATCGCCAGTGATTTCGTAGGTGCTCACTGCCAATGCTCAAGGCGATCTCACGCGCCACGAGACCTGTAATGGCGCGCCAATCGCTCTCCGTCTCGAAAATACTTTTTTCATGTTGCCAAACATCGGTTCGGCCGAACTTTAGCTCCAGGCGGAAAGCATCCGAGCCGAAGTTGAACTGAGCGACGTCGTCACTCAGCGAACTCTTCTCCGCCAGCCAGGCCATCATTGCAAAAATCGCAATGGCGCGCAGTGGCCCATCTGTGAAGAGAGGGTGGTCTGGATACTGTGCCATTTGGTCGCTGCATTGCAGCACTAATGGGAGAGGTAAATCTGAGCGCTCTGCGGGACGGAGTTCGCTGGAGTACTTCAGTCGCACCGTTTTATAATCATCAAAGGTCCGGACGGTAAACGCATCCAGACTCTCAATAAGTTTCTTTTCTCTTTCACTTGCAGGTGAACTCGAATCGGTCAGGGAAATTATCTTGAAAAAGTCTCCCTCGTAGAGCTTCGCAGACTGATAAAGGAAAAGAACGACAGGTTGTTCCTTGGTTGAGATGAACTGAAGGAGATTAGAAAAGGAGGGAAAGGCCCTCTCAAAGCTTTCACTATCGAACCACAAGAGTGCGCACAGTTGGTCTTTCAGGCTTTCATGCATGTCCAGCAAGAAGTGATCGATAAGAACATGCTTATCAAGCATGATATCGAATTCGAAGCTCTCGCCGCAGCGTTGACAATCGGCTAACTGGTCTAGAACTCGGAGCGTATCCTGCTCGCGATCTTCGCCGGCCCATGACGCCCCGGCCTCGAATGCTTCCAAATCGTCCAGCAAACTGTTTAGGATCAATCTACAGTCGGCGCATAAGGTTTGATCGTCAAACTGCGCGATCCTTATCCGATCGAACCAGTCGATGATTGAAGCTTGATAGAAATCAATCAACCGTGTTCCGGCGAGCGTCAGCCGGGAATTGCTCAATGCGCCCGGCAACCTGCGCAGCGCGTAGATGAGCTCTCCAGCCCTGATGCTGGTGATAGTTCGAAGTTTCAGCTTCCGGAAGCCGAAGTACTCCGCAGTGTCGATCCGTCTTAATCCGGGATCCTGAAAGAATTCATATACCCGTACAATGGGGTTGTTTTCAGGACTAAGCGCAGGCATGTCCTTCTCACGCTAAACGCATCTTCAACTCAGAAGCTGCTTGTGACAAGTTAACAGGGCTAGCCACATCGAGAGCATTCGGTCCCTCACCATGAACTTCCAACTTGGCGCCTTTAATGAGGATGTAGTAAGTCCCCTCCTGGGCTGCAAATATCCATTTGTGACCGTACTCCTTTAGAGGTGCCGTAAGGCGGGCTCCATCCAAAGATAAAGAAACCTTCGTATCCACAGATACGGCTTCGATGACTTTTTTCAGTTCGTGGTGAGGCAAGAGATCCTTCGGTTCGAGCAAACGTTCGTCGATGGCCAGCGATCGTTCCCTAGCAACTGATTTCAGAGTTTCGCCATACTCCTCGACCAGGTGCGGCTTAATGTCAGTGAGTGAGGAAAAGAATGCGCTCTCCGCCTGAGCCGTTGGGCTGGGAGGTAATGCCAATTCCAGAAAGTTCAACCAATACTGCGTTTCGCCCAGAGCATCGAAAACGCGAACGGTTTTCAGGTCAAACTTTCGGCCGTCGAAGTAAGGATATTGCACAGCCTTCTTAGCTTGTTCCTCGAAAGCATCTTCAACGCGACGAAATATCTGTTTCGGTGTGAGTTGTGAAATGTCTTCAAAATCGCACTTGAAAATGAAGAGGCAAGTCTTTGAGTTGAGCGAAGACAACAAAAAGATCAAAACGCCTTTCTGAACATTCTTTATGGTTATGTAACGGTTCGCGAGATCGGATGCTGATTGTCGGACGACGGCATCGGTTTTGGCCTGGAGGAAGGTCTCGAGTAGTTTTTGTGCCTGATTGTTACTCTTAGGCTGCGGCTTTTGGAACATGCCATATCGAATCGTCGGCTTAAGTGCTCCAGGATACTCGCGTCTTGAAATCATGCCTTGCTGCAAAACCCCAAGCACCCTCTTTAAATCGGGATTAGCTGCAATCTTATCCTTGTCAGCAACCACGATTTCGGTGGCCTTTTGATCGCGGGGAGAGCATTTGTAGATAGCAACGTAGGTATGTTCCCAAGACAGAGCGTTGGGGGAGATTTTCGGGTTCTGAGGCATAAGGATTCTCCGTTTCGATTCACCGGTCGGTGAGTAACATTTGAAATTTTCAAATATTAACGAAGCCTGAGTGACGGCGGCGGTAATGAGAATAACTGGCTGACACGATTGGTAAAGAGACTGCGCCGCGGGTTCAAGTGTGTGGAATTTATCACAGGAAGGGCGGCGATGAACAGCTAAACCACCTTCGTTGACAGACAACCGGATCCATCGACATGAGTAATCCAGCAACAGACGAATTCAGGCGTTTCAAGAAGCTGTTTATTTATGTGAATGAGTTCGATGTCGAGGGACTGATCGCTTCGGCAGGTACGTTTGCCAACGTAGTGAGAAAACAAAACATTGTGGACTTGCTGAACCTCTACGACCAGGTGGATGAGAACCTGAGGCGGCATGATCCCGGTATCCCACAGCTGAGAAACTGCGTTCAGTCACGTGGCAAGGCCGCGATGACTATTGATCTCGGTAGGGAAGTGATGACGATGGTAAAGAGAAACGGACGTGTGCATTCGTGAAGTATGCAGCAAGAAAACCTCCTCTTACATCTTCAGCTATTAATCTGACAATACCTTCGAAGTACCTGCGGAACAACTGCGAGGTCTCTGGCCAGTGATGCTTCGTATCCGATCTTCATAGAGGCAACAAATCTGAGCCGATCTCACGTTGCTTCGCTGATCACAAGCTCACAACAAACGGCTCGCACCCGCTCGACCGCTTTCAAGATGCCATGATCTGCCGCGCAATTCTCGTGGATCGGAAATGCCGTTCTGGTTAGCATCCCCGCCACAGTCAGAGCTTAGAAAACAAGTAGTCATTCTTTGAGAGATGGTTGAGTCGCCGTTGCCGCTCTTCTCAGGTTTGTCGTACTCACTTATGGCACGGAAACCGTTCGAGTTCTTAACGCTAAAGAGTTAGTGCCCTCTGAAGAACGTTGGCAAGAGGCGCAGTGGCAATTTCGTCGTTGGGTTGCCATGGCGATCAGCAATCTTCTCATTGAGCGCGGGTCGGCAGTCACAAGCATGGGCGTATATCTACGTGGCCAGCGACCTACTCGAGAAAAGTGGTTCTTCCCTGATCAAAATGTGGTTGTTGAGTTCAACGGACGGTATTTAGTGTGTGACCACGTCCCATATATTCTCGATATATCAAAAGAGCAAAAACCTCAAATGCGAGCCAAGGCATACCAGCGACGTCAGGAATTGGCCAATAGTGCTGTGGGACAATACATGTCGTTGCTGGATCAAAGCCAGGAATTGCGCACGTACGCCGAGGACTCATTGTCAGCTCTTGGTGCTCGAATCAGAATTCCTGTAACGCGACAGTCTGTCAGGCCGGAACCCGCAGAGACAATGAAGGGTGCCGTTTTCTCAGTTCCCCAATTAAGTGTTCCTTCACAATGTGTGTATATCTCTGCGTAGTGGCAATAGAGGCGTGTCCGAGAAACTCCTGTACCACTCTGATGTCCATGCCGTTTCGTAGAAGCAGCGTAGCGACAGTATGCCGCAGCATGTGTGGGGTTATATGACGGCTGATCCCTGCAGCTCGACGACACTGCCCAATAATATTGGCCATACTTTGTGTTGAGAGACGTTCACCGGTCGAGTTTAAGAAAAGCGCCGGGCTGGGTGTAGCAATCTGAGATCGTGCTTCAAAGTGCTTCATCTGAATACTCACTGTCTGTTCATCAACCAAATAGGCAAGTCGGTCTCGCCCACCTTTTCCTCGAATTCTAAAGACCGACTCTACTGTGGTGAAATCCTGCATGTTCAATGTTGACGCTTCCCCAACGCGCATACCCGTTGCAAAGAGCAGATCTACCAGCGCTAGATTACGAAGCGCTCGAAACTCTCTGGAGGGCAAAGGCGATTTACAGATTCGGGCTAATTTGGATCCCTTTCGGGGAACATTGGCCGCTTGGACATCGCGGCCGGCTTGGGCCAGGAGCTCTTTGATTTCAGCCTCGGCAAGCGCGCGTGGAAGCTGTACGACGCGGCCATAGCTAATATGCACCCGCCAAAACGGTGATTCTGTTAACTGACCTTTCCTTACCCAGTAAGAGCAGAACACTTTGAGAACAACCATCTTGCGCCGCATCGAGGCTGGTGCATACCTGTCACGACGGAGCTGTGCCGCCCAGTCTTCAATGAGTACGCTGTTTAAGCTTTTGAGATCGTAGTTTTCGCCCGCGTGCCTTGCGAATTGATCCAGATCAGAAAGATAGGCTGCCCTTGTTTTCTTACTACGCTCATGTGTCGAGAAATAACCGTTCAGGAATTCGGCGATCGCTTGTGTCAGATACATAAGCACACACCTACACATCGTCCAGTTCGGACGAGAAGATTGAAGAGCTTTGTCGTTTAAGCGGTGGGTCAGAAAACGGTTACGCAGTGTAGTTTTGGAGCGTATGAGGTTTCAAGCGACGCGGTTCAAACATAATGTTGTTTAGGGCGGTATAAGGAGTAACGGTTTGAACCTGCGCATGGTTTGGATACGCATTCTATTGGCAAGGGGGCTTCTTTTAAGAGATAATGGCCCTCCTTGCGTCCCGCTCTCGTTTTTAAATTCATTTGGATAACAGAGAATTATCTGTGGCAACTCCACGTAAGCAACAGATAAAGACCAGTAAAGAAGTCTGGGATCTGATGGTAGATGATTTCTATTGGTCTAGCGAAGCGCTCGATAAGTTGCGCGTCAGGATACGACCACGCGACGGCAGTGCGTTGCCCAAAGAAGTGAAATTACAACCCTTTGAAGTCATTGTTGCGGCGGTTTTTGCACGTCTCCGTCCGGACTACGATTGGTGGGTCACTCCCAATCAGCCCGATCACGGTATTGATTTCGTAGGTCAAGGCGCCTTTTTAACTTCTAAGGAGCTTGGGATCGAGGCTGCAATTACAGTTGGCGGCCAATGCAAGAAGCGAGGACCGGGAAGTAACGCTGTGAACGAGTTATCAGGCAGCTTTGTAGATATGGATTATCACCTGCATCCCACCTTCTTCGTCGCGGCGTTCGCAGCTCCAGTTAATCCAAAACTTTTAGCCGCAGCCAAGGAACGACTGGAAAGCAGTTTCAAACGACATTGCCATATTCTTGATCGGCATCAACTCGAGAATCTTATTGGCGCCAATTTGGTTGTTGCCAAGCCCGTTATCCGTAAGGCCTTTGGGCGCCGAGATGCAGAGAAAGTGCTCGACTATTTCAGGCAGAGTGCCGATGCAATGGGGCCCAGTAGCATCCGCGTGGCGTCTCCTACTTCAGTGCTCGCGGGCGAGATGTTCCGAGTCAGACTGCAAATCACGAGGAACTCACTCTCCGAGACCTCATTTCGGCTTAAGTGGAAGCCAAATTCTAAACAACAATCGGCAGCATTGGTGTCGCCTGTCGGAGCCGATTCAAGGGATGGCGTCGTCGTGGATTGCAATCACTGTGGTGAGGATCCGCTTGTCGTGGAGCAAGATCTCGAGTTTGTGAGTTACGCGATTGGCCGGCAGGAGTTGGGGGCTGTTGCAGTTCATCCCACTAGAAGGCGAGCTGAACCACTAACAATCAAAAGCCTACCAGACGTGGAAGTTGTCGAGAATCTTAAGCCGCCATTCTATGATGTGCCATACCGACAAGCGCTCGACGAAATCGAGCGAGGAATGGCTAGCGCGCGGGCAGGTAAGGTCACAAGCGTTGCCGTTATTGGTGCCGGCGGTGCTGGAAAAACGAGGCTCTGCGAGGAAGTATGCCTTGAGGCAATGCGCCGTGGAGCGTATGTCGTGTCAGCACGGCAAGCTCATTCGATTGAGTTTCCCAGGCGAATTCTGGCAAATCTTCTACTAGGGTTAACTGATACAGCAAACTCCACCAAGTCAGCTTCAAAACAAATCGATGAAATTCTAAGCAAACTCGAGCCGAAGTTGGCAAAACGCGCTAGCCCGATTATCGAGGCCCTCTGCGATAACACCGGAAAACTTGGGTCATTTGAGGACGATCAACCATTACTCTCAGCCGTGGCTGTATTGATTGCGCAAAAATGCCGATCGCGCCCGGCAATCATCCATCTGCACGATCTTCACTGGTGTACCCGAGATGTGCTTGATCTCATAGAGCGTTTGTTGTGGCAGTTGGATCATTTAAAGGTCCAAGCAGCTCCGCATGCTGCTCCCACTGGTATTCGAGTGCTCTTCCTACTCGAAGGCCGCATGCATGAACATCGCGAGGGTTCTGAAACTGGTTGGTCAACTCAGATGTTCGAACGCTTTATTGAGCGTTTGACCTGTCCGATAGCAAAATGCCGGGCTTTTAATGCGCGTGAGAGTGCGGCATTCGCCACGCGTCTTTTTGAGCAGACGTATACCGCAAATCGGATGTTGTCAAAAGCATTCCCCGAATTACAGCGAGAGCTAATTGAAAGAATTAATCAGGTAGCTGGGGGAAATCCGTTTCATATGCTTGAGCAGGTGAAGTTGCTGCAACAGCACGGCGTGATTGCCCAGAATCCTCAAACTGGATTCATGTATATGATCCAGCCAGAATTTCGGGAAGTTGCTCTCCCGGCGACCGTCTTTGAGACTATCGAAGCTCGCTGGCGGTACTACTGGTTTAATGATCGAGAACTTGCCGTTCTTCTCTGGGCGGTTGCGCTGATGGAGGACAGTTTGCCACGACCGCTTTTTGATCATCTGTGGAGACGAATTGCGCCAGGCGTCACACAACAAAGGCTCGAATCAACTGAATTCCTGGCACTATCGCCTCCTGACGAGGGAGGATCTCAAGTTTCCTTTCGTCATGAAAACTACTTTCAAACGGTTCGGCAGATCCAGATTCCCCAGGAACAGCGTGATACCGTAGTTGATTCCTATGCTTCGTGGTTTGCCAAAACGAAACAACCGACAGCAGCGTTGCGCTATGTTCAAGCAAGAGTTGCACTCGAAGCACGCAACCCTGATCTGGCTCTGGTTAAAAGGCTTCTGAGAGCAGCTGAGGTAATAGCAGTGAAGCGAAAGGATCGCAGTCTTACGTCGCGAATTCTCGCAACGTTGCTGGATCGGATCACCTGGCCTTCACATCAGCGGAGATCTCTAACAATAAAATCTTTGGTTCAGGCATGTGATGACGAAATCTCACTCTGCAAAAATCTTAGCCGTTCAGGACAAACCGACATTGCAGATAAGCGCATTCAACACTTATTAAAAATCATCGATGCGATGGTCCGTTCGCATTCGGAGCCCGAAAATGTTGCTATCGACCGCCTCATTCGGCGCAGGTTCATTTTGTTAGCGATGCAGGGTCGCCTTCGTTATCGCGATCGGCAACCGGTGGAAGCCGCCTCAATAACCGCTATGGCGATCCAGGACTTAAATGCTCACCTAGTAGGCATGCGCCGAAATGAACGAGAAAAGTGGAATGAAGTGATTATGGAAGTGCGGCATGCTCACAGCGTAACGATCGCCCTGGCAGGGGACATAAGACAGGCACTGACGGAGAGCCGTGAAGCCGCAAGGATTGCGCAAACCCAGTTAACTAAATCGGCCCACGCATTGGATGTGATCATTACGTATGCCAACATACTTTTATCAGAAGCACCCAATGAGTCTGAGTCAATACTTCAGCGCTATCAAAATTTTGCGAAACGTAAGGGTATCGCCGACGAGACTCATCTTCGCTTAGACCTCAATATCTCAATGGCCCGCATAATTATTGGATATCGGGAGGAAAGGTGTGCAAAAGGAACTGGAACGTCGCGCCTGGAAACCGCAAATCAGACGCTGTTGCACGTCTTCAAACGGGCACATCCACTGGGCCGACTGGGAGAGGCCGCCGCTGCGGCACTTTTACTTGGATTGATTTCCGCTCTCCAGGGCAAGGCAGATGACATCGACTGGTTTGCTCAATCAATAGCCCTTGCCATTCGAGGCCGACAGTTAGAGATCCTATGGCGTGCCCATCTCAATCTTGCTCATAGCCTTCATCGGAGCGGCCGGTCTCCCCATGACCCGGCGACGGCAGCGCTCGATATCATGATTTACAGCCTTAGCGCCTTTGCCAACGCAGATCAGAGTCCCCGCTTCAATCTGCTATCCGTGCCAATGGCACATGCTGTTCGCTATTTAATTCTGTCACGCGATCAGAAGGCTAAAAATGCATTTAGACAGTTTCCATTACTCCGAAGCATGTTTACCAATCTTAACTCAGGGAAGATGAAAGACAATCGGGATGGTCGATCTAGTCATGAATGGCTTCGCATTGGAGATGCCGACTATGTGATTTACTAACTAGTTGGCAGAAAGAAGCGAAGCGTTCAGTGAGCCGTTTGCCAAATCGTAAATGCGAGATTTATGCGCTTTAAGCACCCGAGCGGTGCGTTTAGAAAAGCTTCACCTTGCCCAATTGAATATGACTATTATCAGCGTTAAAGTTAGGCCGAGTAGCGCAACGAGAAGGTGAAATCCAATCCAAAGTTTATACAGTCTTAGGCCGAAGATCTTTGGATGCTTCTTTTTTGTTGTTTCGTCCGCCTCAATAGCCAGCTTCCTGATTTTCTCAGCTAGATCAGTCCCTTCAAGTAACGCAGCGCGATATCTGTCTGCACGCTCCATATGCATATTGAAACGCTCATGATACTTAGCACAGAATAGTGCCCCAAATAAGCCGATAAGAATCAGGAGGAATGCAAGCGGCAGATTACTAAGTCTTAACGGTTTTTCCCCGTGGGAAATAACAGCGACTACCCCAGCCGCGACAATGAGAAGTAAATTTGTAGTGGTTGCGCGAAGGGACTCATGGTGACGGCCATGCACGCAATGTTCCTCATACATACTCCAAAGAATGTCTTTCGGATCCACTGTTGTCTATCCTTTCATTCATCGTTTCTATGTCTGGCGCTGGCGTCCGACGCGCTTCTATTCGCGACATCTGGCACCAGTTAATAACGTGCTGAAGCCTTGAAACGAATAACTATTTCAATAACACGCTCGACATCTGAATCAGACAGGTTTTGATGAACAGGCAGGAGTAGAGTCGTTTCACTCGCTCGGTCAGCTTCCGGATATGGACCAGTGTCGGCATAGAGCTGAGTTCGATGAATCGGCCAGTAACGAAACGTTGTGTATATTCCCTTCTCACGCAAATAATACGCTAGCAAATCCCGGCTTTTGGGTGGCGTTTGAATCCAATAAAAATAAGGGATGCCGTCCCGGCATGACGGTCGCAATTTAATCCATGGAATTGATGCAAAAGCCTCATCGTATCGCTGGGCAATCTCTCTCCGACGTTTGATGAAATTGTCGATACGCGCAATTTGTACCAGCCCGATTGCCGCAACCAAATCGTTCATGAATGCCAACCGGCCCCAGCATTCCGGATCTATTTCCCACCATCGGACCTGTTTGCGTGCCGCTTCGTTGAATCCTGGTCTCACCCCACCCAAGCTGACGCGATTAATTATCTGACGTCGCAGGATCTCATCTCGTACATACATCATTCCTCCGTCGCCGGTGACCAAAAGTTTCATTGAGTCAAACGACCAGACTCCGATATCTCCGAACGTCCCATACTCGCGGCCCTCACATCTCCCGCCTAAACCGCATGCCGCATCTTCTATGAGAACAATGCCTCTGGTCTTTGCGAGTTCTGCAATAGCTGGAATCCACTCCAACTGTCCGCCGAAGTGTAGCAACAGGATCGCTTTAGTTCGCGACGAGATTACCTTTTCCAACTGGTCTACCCGCGGATTCAGAGTTAACCCATCGACATCAACTAATCGTACCGTTGCGCCTGCAGCCCGCACGGCGTGTGGCGCCCCTATAAAACTTATCGTCGGCATTATTACTTCGTCTTGTGCGTCGAGTTCGAGCGCGGCTATCGATTGAAAGAGACCCTCTGTACAGCTTGTAATTGCAATCGTTTGTTCGGAGCCGACCCCTACATACGCGGCGAATGCTTTTTCGAAAGCCTTAACTCTTGGCCCCGCGCCAGGCCATTGCTCACGGAACACTTCAGCCACAGCATCTATTTCAGCCTGACCAAGCGACGGTTGAAATATCCGAATCACGCCTCTGTCTCTCCGTTTAAGGCCACTAACTCTCGAGTTGTCAAAGCGGCTCCGCCGGTGTCCAAAACCAACTCGTTTTCGACAGTGCGATGTCGCTTCTCAAACCATAGTTGATTTTCAGAAAGATGGCTTATTCGGTCGACAAGATAGATATATGGAGATGGATTCGTTATGGCGCGGTAGGGGAGTTCCATTGGCAACCAGAGCATTTTATGAGGACTGTTAAAGACCTGAGTATAATGAATCTTCGCTTTTGACCCTTTCCATCTTTGCTCGATGCAATCCAGTAGAATTGACTCGTCACTACTGCGACACAGACTCAATGGTTCGAACGGGTAATCTGCTAAGCTTGGATTGCTGACCAGGATATGGTCGAGGGCCTCGTTGATGAAACTATCAAGATCAATTGCCCGTGAAGAGTGCCAATCGGCCCAGAAGATAGCGTCGCCTTCTTTAGTCTGCGCAAAGCGTGCAGGCCCGGATTGGCCGGACCAGTGATAAACGACAGAATCTGCACAGGTATAGTTCGCATACCCGCACAGGTGAGCTTTCATGCAATGATCTAGATTCTCAAGCGTATTGTAGTACCTCTCATCCAGCAGCCCGATCTCTTCAAGACATTGCCTCGTCATGGCAACCGTAGCACCGTTCATGATCTGCAACCGGCGAGTCTTTGAGCAAAGTGGATGATCGGCTGGCATCCCAACAAAAACTTTTCGGAGACTATGCTTTCCAAAGGCCATGCCGATATGCCTCAGCAAGCCGGTTGTCGGGAAGAGATGTTTCGAGCCAACTATACCTGGCTTAATCGTGTGCTCAATGAGATCAACCATGGCTTCGATACAACGCTGGTCCAAAACGAGATCGGTGTTGAGTTGAATTATTATGTCACCAGTCGCCTCAGCAAAGCCTCGATTAACGGTAGCCGAATAGCCGAGATTGCGCTCATTTCTCAGCTTTGTAACAGAGGAAAATGGAAAGTTATCTGGCACGGCGTCGAGCACCGGTTCGGTCGAACTGTCATCTACAAAAATAATTTGGGAATGGCGCGGCGCAGCTTCGGCTAGAGACTTTAAGAAATGAGGAAAATATCGAAGACCATTAAATATCGGTACGATGATCGATATAGACGCCATGATAATTCTCTGTTATCCAAATGAATTGAAAAGCTAAAGCGCGGGACGCAAGGAAATGGCATTATCGCCGAAAATAGCCGTCCTGCCAACAAAATGAATCTTACGCCTGCAAACTGGTCAAAATATCCATACTGACTAATGTCTTTGAAGATCCGGCGCTTGAAACCGCGGAGATCCACAACTACACTGCCCTAACCGTTTTCTGTCCCACCGCTTAAACGCAGAGCTCTTCAATCTTCTAGTCCGATTCGGACGTTGCGTAGGTGTGTGCTTATGCATCTGACACAAGCGATCGCTGAATTCCT
>Ga0097621_100000771_pt1 | contig 22447 bp, 19 predicted proteins | sample KBSMisM72_FD_73165 | JGI IMG/M metagenome (GOLD analysis project Ga0097621, IMG submission 73165) | Miscanthus rhizosphere microbial communities from Kellogg Biological Station, Michigan, USA - KBS Miscanthus M7-2 (version 2) (version 2) | ecosystem: Host-associated > Plants > Roots >... | reverse complement strand
GGCTTCTGCATCGTTGCCTCAAATTGCGCCCGGCTGCGTACCTGCCAAACGTATAAGGCCATCGCGATGGCGAGAAAGAAAAGACACAACGTAAGCACAAGTAAGGAGCGGGAAGTCACCGGCGTGCTCCCGGGTTTGGGCGCAGCGAGGGAGCAAGCGAGGCGAGGGCATTGGCCAGTGCGGCACAAATCATCTGCTGATATCCCTGTGCCGAGACTTGGGCGACATCCCCCGTCGTAGGCGAAATTTCGACGGCCAGGGCCGGGGATCGCAGGTTGTTCAATGGCCGCACGGACGCGCTGGATGCCTGTGTCGGAAATCTCGTTTTCTGCACGGCCGCTACAAGCTGTGCCTGAAGAGCTTTACTGCGGGCAAGAGTTGCAGATTGGGCGCGGTCCCAATCGAGAAACGGGCCTTTGTCGTCACCGGACCCTGGTACCAGGGCTGTGAAAACCCGCATTCCTTTTCCCAGGGAGCTCGCGTGCAGAGCGATGTAAAGCGCCGGATCGGCGGCATTGGCCATTCCGGCGCGTTGATCAGCCGTCAAGGTTAGATCGCCCTCCCTGACTAATTGGGAGGGAATCCCTCTTGCATTCAACTCCAGCTTCAAGCGCCGGGCGACATTGAGGGTGATGTCTTTTTCTGGAGTCGAGGCCGTGAGCAGCGCGCCAGGATCGCTGCCGCCATGAGCCGGGTCAATCATAATCAGCAAAGGCTTCTCAGCGGCCATGGCTTGAGGAGGAGCGGCAGACGCATCGGGGTTGCCAGACACCGTTTGAAGTCCGACGAGGATTGCGAACAGCACCCCCACTAGCAGTTTGGGTCTGACGTTAGTCCAGGGCATAGATAGCCAGGCCGTCGAGGAGTTTGGGATAGAAGTCGGTGGATTTCTGTGGCATGACTTCGCCTGCAAATGCGATGTCGCGAACCTCGCGCATGCGAACCGGATTCATCAGAAACGACACATTGGCCTTGCCGGATCGAGCCCGCTCCAAGGCTTCGTCGGCCTCGCGCACGTAGGCAATGTTCTGCTGGTCGCGGATGGCTTCCTCGGAAATGCCGAGCGACTGTTCGAGCAGGCATTTGTGAAGTTGCACAACATCGAGACCCTGGTGCCGAAGCGAGCAGCCTGCGAAGACCGAGGCTGGCGCCTTTGGCCGACTGAACAGAAATGCCCGATCCGCGCTAATTCCCAACAGGGAGGTCCCGGTGTGGGCTGCCTCTTTCAGAATGGCGGTTGCCCGCCGGGCATCGAGACCGGGATCAACTTCTTCCACGCTAAAGAATTCGGTGGCGCTCTGGCGAAGGCCTTCCATGGAAAATGCCGGCAAGCTGTGGACGATGCGGTGGGTCGGAAGGATGAGTAACCCGGGGCTATCCATGCTGACGAACGTCATCATGGCGAAGTCGTGGGTCGCCGGCTCGGACGAGCCTGCCGCATCCTGTCTTTCCCGACGGTAATTCAGGGCGGTCTCATAGCGATGATGCCCGTCTGCAATGATGAGTTTCTTGTCGGCCATTTTCTCCTGAACCTGCGCGATCACCGAAGGCTCGGAGATCTTCCATACCTGATGGCGGACGCCGTACTCGTCGTTCACGTCGATTGTGGGCCGGTTGCCGAGGTTGAGTGTCCGCTCAATCTCTCGCTCAGGGTCGGAATAGAGCATGAAGATGTGCCCGAAGTGGGCGCGAGTCGCACGCAGCAAGTCCAGCCGGTCAGCTTTGGGTTTGGAGAGGGTCTGTTCGTGCCGGTGGACGACGCCCTGTGTGTAGTCCTGCAGTTTGCCCGCGGCGATAAAGCCGTCCCGCACCATCTTGGTTCCATTGGGCGCCGTGAACTCCTGGGAATACCGATAGATGGCTGGTTCCGGGTCCTGAGCGAGAACTCCGTCATTGCGCCAATCGGAGAAGAATTTTCGGGCGCGGGAATAGACGTTGTCTTCCGCCGTGTCTGTGGCACTGCGTTTGCCCAGAATAATTCGGACGAGGTTGTGGGGGCTGGCCTCGTAATATCGCTCTTGCATGGCGGGGGTAATCTTGTCGTAGGGCTGGGTGACCACATGCTGCAGGGAAACCCGTGTCGGGTCATAGCGGAAGGCGCGAAAAGGCTCGATATGTGCCATGTTTTTGGAACATGAAATTGTACCAGCGGCCCTGAACTCGGGTGCCCGGCCCCTGGCAAGACTACCAGCCCGGTGAAGGCGGATGCCGAGCTAGAGCAAACTTTTTCACAAGCAGGGAATCCAAACCAGCGGTGGTGCCCCGTGCGCGACAAAGAATTGACGACACTTCTTACAAGCTGTGCTAACATCCTCAATCAATTCGTGGTCCCTATGACGCGCCGGCACCAGCGCGGGTTCCAAGGCAGGGGAACCGAAATTCGGGGTAGCATTCCGGGTTGGTTGAGACCCTTGTCGCTCGGGTTCAGGACATCTTCCTGTCTGATCGCCCTATCCCTGTCCTTGTTTATCGCGGCACCCTCCCAGGCTCAAGACCCCGACGTCGAAGACGTCCATGTTGCTCCGCGACTGGATTCTCAACCGGCTGATAAACCCGATGGCCTCCTTCTTGATTCCGTGCACACGCATGCAGCGATGATCAAATCGAAGGTGGATCTTGTCCTGGTTCCGGTAACCGTGACCGACCCGATGAACCGTTTGGTTACGGGCTTGGATAAGGAGAACTTTGAGGTTTTCGAAGGTAAGGACCGGCAGGAAGTCCGGCACTTCTCGGCCGAAGACGCCCCCATTTCCTTGGGCGTAATTTTTGATATGAGCGGCAGCATGGCGAGCAAGATTGAGAGGGCCCGTGAGGCCGTCATAGATTTCTTCAAAACAGCCAACCCGCAAGATGAGTTCTTCTTGATTACGTTCTCTGAGAGACCCGAGGAAACCTCGGACTTCACCCAGTCGATTGAAGATTTACAGGGGAAGCTAGTCTTTACCGTTCCCAAGGGCCGCACTGCTCTTCTCGATGCGATTTACTTAGGTATCAGCAAGATGCGGCAGGCAAAGTATCCGAAAAAGTCCCTTTTGATCATTTCCGATGGGGGCGATAACCACAGTCGCTACACCGAAGGCGAGATCAAGTCTTTGGTGAAGGAAGCCGACACAATGGTCTACTCTATCGGGATTTATGACCATTACTTTGCCACGGAAGAGGAGAGGCTGGGGCCCCAGCTTTTAGGGGACATTTCCGAACTGAGCGGTGGCCGGGCATTCACCATAGACAACCCGAACGATCTATCCGATGTAGCTACAAAAATTGGGATCGAGTTACGCAACCAATACGTACTCGGATACCGTCCAAAGAACCCAGGGCACGACGGAAAGTGGCATAAGATAAGAGTCAAGCTGCTGCCGCCGAAAGGATTGCCACCGCTTCATGTCTATGCAAAAACTGGGTACTACGCTGCTTCGCAGTAGAGCGCTTACCAGAGTCACTGGATTCTTTCTTATCGTTCTCGCAGGTATGTTCCTCGAGCAAGTGGTTGGGGCGCAGGGTACTGCTACGCCGTCGGGCAGCCAGCCATCTGCCCAGACCGCTACTGGTAGCTCCGCTTCAGCACCCCAGCAGGGGGAGGAGCGATTGCCTCCTGAGGCACTCGGTCCTTCCACAAATCCCCCACCTCCGCCCCCGGTCGTGGCGACCCCTCCTCCTCGCTCCCAGAATGCTGGGCAGAATCCAGGCACACAGGGATCTAAGGGTCCCCAGGGACCTTCTGCGAACGAGGAAGGAATCTATGTGTTTCAGGCCGAGGCGCGCGAAGTCATGCTGCACGCTACGGTGACCGACGACAAGAACAGGCTGGTTACGACCCTGGACAAGCCTGACTTCACCGTTTTTGAGAACGACCAGCCCCAGACGGTTCGACTGTTTCGGCGGGAGGACTTCCCGGTCGCAATGGGAATCGTCATCGACAACTCTGGGTCGATGCGTGAGAAACGCGAAGAAGTAAATAAGGCCGCCCTTAACCTAGTCCGCTCAAGCAACAAGGACGATGAGGTCTTCGTCGTAAACTTCAGCGACGAGCCAATCCTCGATCAGGATTTCACGTCGGATCTCAAGAAGCTTCAAGTTGCGCTTGAGCACGTGGAGGCCCGCGGAGGAACGGCCCTCTATGACGCGGTTGTGGCTTCGGCCGATCACCTGGTCACATCCAAGTTGCAGAGGAAGGTACTGTTTATCGTGACCGACGGCGACGACGATGCCAGCCAGCAAAGCCTCGAAGAAGCCGTGCAGCGCGTGCAGCAGGAGAATGGGCCGGTGATTTATGCCATTGGCTTGCTGGGTGACGAAAAGACCCGCAGGGCCAAGCGTGCGCTCGAGACATTTTCGGCACGGACCGGCGGCATCGCGTATTTTCCACCCACACTGGCAGACGTCGATGAAATCAGCAACTCGGTGGCGCGCGACATCCGCAATCAATACACCATCAGCTATATCCCAAGCACTCCGAAGAGTGTAGGCGGCTACCGCACGATCCGGGTAGAAGCCCGCGCTCGGCCTTTTAAACGGCTGACGGTCCGCACGCGCAGCGGGTACTATCCCGGTCAGGAAAGCTCGATGAAATAGTGCTGTGACCGGTTGGCCGTTTGGACGGCAACCGGTGCCTGTCACACATGCTGGTGTGGGAGGGCAACGGGACCAGGAAGCTTTGTGTCCGGGCGTTGACCTTCTCCGCCCCACTTCCGTACCCTGTAGGGTGCCTTCGACGACTTCTCACCTGCGAGTAGCCGAAAACATTACTGATCTGGTTGGCTTCACGCCGATGCTGCGGCTGCGAAGTCTTCCTGCCCCAAGTTCGGCGAAAGTTTTCGTAAAGCTCGAATATCTAAACCCAGGCGGCAGCGTAAAAGATCGTGCCGCGATCGGTATTATTGCCACGGCTGAGCGCGAAGGGGTACTAAAACCCGGAGGGGTCATCGTTGAGGCCACCGCCGGAAACACAGGGATCGGACTTGCCCTCATTGGGATCAGCCGCGGATATGAGGTCGCATTGTTTGTGCCCCAGAATTTCTCCGAAGAAAAGGTCACCGTCATGCGAGCTCTCGGCGCGAAGGTGACACGCACGCCGGAGGCCGATGGCATGCAGGGTGCGATTGACGAGGCCCGCGCCTTTGCGTCGGCGACGCCGCGTGCGTTCATGGCTGCGCAATTTGAGAACCCTGCCAACCCTGAGTTCCACTACCAAACAACCGCACAGGAAATTTTCGATCAGATGGAAGGCCGGATTGATGCGATCACGATCGGGTCGGGCACGGCGGGAACCTTCACCGGCGTGTCGCGCCTTCTGAAAGAAAAACTGCAGGAGGTTTGGACGGTGGTCGTCGAAACCGAAGGCTCTGTGTTGGGTGGCGGGCCGCCGGGGAAACACAAGGTCGAAGGAATCGGCTCCAGTTTCATTCCAGGAAATTTTGATCGCTCGGTTTGCGACCAGGTTTTCATGGTCAGCGATGAAGATGCGTTCCGAACGGTGGCGGAGCTGGCTGCAAGAGAAGGGGTGCTGTCAGGATCGAGCGGCGGCGCCAATGTGTTTGCCGCCCTGGAGATCGCAAAGAAGCTAGGCTCAGGGAAGCGGGTGGTGACGATTATTCCTGATTCAGCCGAACGGTACTTATCGAAGAAGATATTCGAAGGTGGAATCTAAAGCCCATCGTTTTCATTCGCCGGGCTGATTGGATGGTCAGCACAGAAGTCTCACATGAAGAAACCCAAGAAACACTCCCCAGCCGAGAGACCGAAAACCGACAACCGCCGCCCCGGCTTCGCCACCCGCGCGATTCACGACGGGCAAGAGCCTGAGCCGCTAACCGGTGCGGTTGGGGTGCCAATCTATGCCACATCCACATATGTTCAGGATGAACTCGGGAAACCCCGTCAGGGTTACGAATACGCCCGCGTCACCAATCCCACTCGGGACCGATTGGAGACGAACTTAGCTTCGCTGGAAGGCGGTGTCGCCTCTCGCGTGTTTGCCAGCGGCATGGCCGCGATCAACGCAATCTGCACGATGTACAAATCTGGCGACCACCTGGTTTGTGGGAACAATCTATACGGCGGCGTGCCCCGTTTGTTTAATCAGGTTCTGACCGGTTACGGCTTTCAGTTCACGTATGTCGATACTTCCGAAGCAAAAAACGTCGAGCGTGCGATTCAGAAAAATACGCGGATGGTGTATGTCGAGACCCCGACAAATCCATTGATGGCGTTGACCGACATTGCGGCAATGGGAGAGATCTGCCGCCGCAAGAAGGTCGAATTGGTTGTCGACAACACCTTCATGTCTCCGTTTTTTCAACAACCCATCGCCTTAGGCGCAGACATGGTCGTGCACTCGACGACCAAATTTCTTAACGGCCACAGCGACGGCCTGGGCGGCGTGGTTGTCTGTACACGGAAAGAGCAAGCTGAACAACTCGGCTTCGTTCAAAAGGCGGCGGGGGCGATTCTGTCTCCCTTCGAGTGCTGGCTGGTGCTTCGCGGCGTGAAAACCCTGGGGGTTCGAATGCGGCAGCATGACAGCAACGGCCGCAAGGTAGCCGAGTTTCTTGCTTCCCACAATAAGGTCAAGAAGGTTTTTTACCCCGGCCTGAGAGATCATGCCCAATATGACCTGGCCTGCCGTCAGATGACCGGATTCGGCGCGATGATCAGTTTTGAAACTGGATCGCTAGCCAACGCTGCGCGCTTGCTCAAGCGGGTTAGCGTTTGCACCCTGGGTGAATCCCTGGGCGGAGTTGAGACGCTTATTTCTCATCCTGCCACCATGACTCACGCTGCACTGGGCGAAAAGGGAAGAGCTGCAATCGGGATCACCGATGGCATGGTCCGCATCTCGGTCGGAATTGAAGATGTGGATGACATCATCGCAGACCTGGACCGGGCGCTCGGTTAGCCGCCAGCCGAGCTGCAAGCTATCCGCGCGCAGGTCAGGCGTGCCACCGCATGTGGTCAAAGCACGCGACTTTGGGCAACGGTTTGTTAGAATGCGCCGCATGAAACCGGTGCCCATGGCTGTGCCTCTGGGAGTCCTGCTTTTATCGACCACGCTGGTCTTTGCCCAAGAACAACAATTCGGCAATCTCGGCGACCTCCAACTCCAGAGTGGCGAAGTCTTGCACAATTGCCGTCTCGGATACCGCACAGCCGGGCACGTGGATGCCGATCAATCGAACATCGTCGTGATTCCCACCTGGGCAGGGGGAAAAACCGAGCAGTGGCTGCCGAACGTTGGGCCAGGCAAGATGGTTGACACCTCGAAGTACTACGTGATTCTGATCGATGCGCTCGGCAATGGAGTCTCGTCCTCGCCGTCTAACAGTGCCGGGGAGCCGCGCATGCATTTTCCCAAGATCACCATGCGAGACATGGTAGACAGCGAATATCAGCTGCTCACGAAGGTGCTTCACATCAATCATGCAAAAGCTTTCCTAGGGATCTCGATGGGCGGCATGCAGACGTTTCAATGGACGGTTGAGTACCCGGACTTCATGGAGAAGGCAATTCCGATCGTGGGATCGCCACGTCCGGCTCCCTATGACCTCGTGCACTGGCAGGCGCAGATCGATGCCATCAAGGACAACAAAGATTGGCAGGGTGGCGAGTACACCCATAACCCGGCTCGCGATGCCGAGTATGAGTTCGGCTCCATTCTGCTCACGACCCCGCAGGAGTTCAACAAGACGCACACGCGCCAGCAGGTGCTCAAAGAACTGGCGGAGGCGAAGACTTCAAACCAGGGCTCCGATGCGAACGACAAAATTCGCCAGGTCGAAGCCATGATGTCTCTGAATGTCGCCGAACCCTATGGCGATTCTCTCGAGAAGGCCGCTGCCGCGGTCAAGGCCAGGTTGCTAGTGATCGTGGGCAAGGAAGACCATACGGTTACGCCGTCGCCCGCAATCGAATTTGCACACGCCCTAGGAGCACAACTGCTGGTGATCGATGACGGGTGTGGGCACCAGTATTGCGATCACGCGGGGGTCGAGAAGGCGGTCGCAGACTTTCTCGAGAAGTAAGTTCCAATGGCCGCGATGGCCAGGTGCACAGCTTGACCGAAGCCGGGTGGCCTGAAAGTCCCGGAGGTGAGTTATTTTCTGGGACCTCATGCCCGCGCCTTCTTTTCTGGCATTTTCCCCGGGTTTAGCGCGCATATTCCTGGTTTTTCGAGCACTCATCGACCCCAAAACTTTCTGCCAAACCCTGTGTTCAACCTACCCAGAGGCCATAAGGCCCGAAAACGAGAGAGGCGATATGCGACGACGAATCTTAGCTTTGGTGATGTTTGCCGTCTTGGGGTCAGCGTTTGCGCTGGGCGAAAATGGCGACCTCCGTGCCGACCGGCGAGACCTTCGTGGAGACCGAATTGACCGACACCAGGACCGGCGAGAGATTCGCCAGGACCGGCGCCAACTCCATAAGGCTATTCAAAGGGGAAACTATAGGAAAGCCCGACAACTTCGTCGAGATATGCGGCACGACCGGCATGACCTGCGCGCTGACCGGCGCGATCTGCATCATGATCGCCGTGACATCCGGCATGATCGCCGCGGCATTCGACGCGACCACAAAGGGTAATTTTTCCAGCGCGCCCAGGGGGAGGGCTGCGGGAACGGCGGCCGGCGAGTCCTGCCGCCGTTTTTGACAACCGTGAGCAACCAGCGGCGACCATCGAGCCTGGGAGCGTTGGAGTTACTCACTGCTCATGGCCTTGGTCGACACTGGCTGAGATCCACTGCAGATACTCTTGGCTGCCGCCAACGATTCCGACCGCCAGGCATTCGGGCAACTCGTAGGAGTGAAGTTCCCTGATGGCGGTACGGACCTGCTGCTCACCGCTCCTGGTTGTCTTGATAATCAGCAAACATTCTTCTGCGCTTTCAACCTTTCCTTCCCAGCGATAAACCGAATGAATCCCTGGAACAATGTTCACGCACGCGGCCAGTTTGCGCTCCACCATTGCGTGCGCGATCTTGCGGGCCTCGTTTTCTGAACCAGCCGTGGTTAGGACGAGCAGTTTGTCTGTCATATAGAATCAGCCTCGTGCGTTCGGCGTCCGGCAGCAGCTCGGTTCTCGATTTTGGCCAGGTGCCAGCCGCTAAATGCCAATTGCCATCTCTAGGGGATTGCTATGGCTACTCAAATCAAGTTTGGCACATCCGGATGGCGCGCGGTAATGGCCGAGGAGTTTACATTCGCGAACGTGCGGCGCGCGGTGAAGGGGATTGCGCACTATGTAAAGTCGCAGAAGCCTCAGGGCGCACGCGTGATCGTTGGCCGCGACCCGCGCTTTCTAGGGGAGACGTTCTGTTCGATGGCTGCCGACATTCTCGCGGGCGACGGCATTACGCCGATGGTCATAGCCGAGGCTGCGCCTACTCCGGCAATCTCCTATGCTGTGATTCACGAAAAGGCTGATGGCGCGATCAACTTCACCGCCTCACACAACCCTCCGGAGTACAACGGAATTAAATTTTCGACGCCGGACGGAGCACCCGCTCTACCGGAAGTGACCAAGCAGATCGAGGCCCACATCGCAGCGGAAAGCTCGACCGGGAATGGGAATAAGGCGGCGGCCCGGGCGCTGGATGTCAAGCCCACGTATCTGGCACGCTTGCGTGAGATTATCGATTTCCCGGCGATCAAGAAAGCAGGATTGCGAGTGGTGTTCGATCCCCTTTGGGGCGCCGCTCGGGGCTACTCGGACGCACTCCTGCGAGACGCTGGGGTGCAGGTTGAAACCGTGCACGACTACCGGGATGTGCTCTTCGGAGGCCATGCTCCTGAACCCGATGATCACCTGCTCGAAGCTATGCGTGAGAAGATGCGCAAAACCAAGGCACACATTGGCATTGCCACCGACGGTGATGCGGACCGTTTCGGCATCGTCGATGAACAGGGGACCTTCTTGCAGCCAAACTATGTGATCGCAATCCTGTTCGACTATCTCGTCGAAAGCCGGGGATGGAAGAACGGTGTGGGCAAATCCGTCGCGACCACGAATATGATCAACGCGCTGGCAAAACATCATGGTGTCGAACTGCACGAAACACCAGTGGGCTTCAAGTACATCGGAGAGCTGATCAAGCAGGACAAGATTGCCATCGGAGGGGAAGAGAGCGCCGGTCTTTCGATCCGCCATCACGTTCCAGAAAAGGACGGGGTCATCGCGGGACTTCTATGTTGTGAGGCGGTCGCGAAGCGGGGCAAGTCTCTGAGCTCTCAACTGAAGGAGCTATTTGTCAAAGTTGGTTCCTTCTATCCCCTTAGGGAGAACTTCCGATTGACGCCAGAGGTAAGGGGGAAGTTTACTGATAAGTTACGCGTTGATCCGCAGAACTTCTCGGGTCAGCGTGTGCGCGAAGCCGTCCGCAAAGACGGCCTCAAGCTCGTGCTCGATGACAGCTCCTGGGTGTGCTATCGGCTGTCCGGAACCGAACCGGTGGTTCGGGTTTACTCCGAAGCGAGCAGCGAGCAGGCGTTGTCGAAGCTGAGTGCCGCTGCCAAGCAATGGATTTTCGAGTAGGCATTCCCCGAATACGCGTGCTACCGTCGCCCGAACAGAGGCTACGTTCGCTTACCCATGGGGCTGACCAGGCTGAGGCGTGGGCCGGAAGGGTTCAAGCAGCGCTTGAGCCTTACCTTACGCGCCTTTACGAACTCCGAACCCGTATCGCCACCGCTGCCGTTGCGGTTTTAGCCGTCTGGCTGTTTGTCCATGTGACCTTTGGCGCCAACGGGATGGTGGTGTATCGAGCTAAGAAGGCTGAGTACGAGCGGGTCCAGAAAGATATCCAGCAACTGCAAAGAGAGAATCAGAGATATTCAGACGAAGTGGAGCAGCTCAAAAATGATCCCCAGCGGATTGAGAAAGAAGCCCGAGAGCAATTCCACTACGCCCGTCCTGGCGAAGTGATCTACGTCGCACCGTCCCAACCGCCCCCTAGCGCGCCTGGGAATCGTACCGCCAGTAAGTGACGTCCCGATAACAATTTCCCCTCTCCAGTTGTGATATAGTTCCCGGGCATCGTGGGACGGTTTTGTCACCGAGCTGCTCAATTAGAAGGAGATCCAGACTTATGAGAAAGCTGCTGCTAGTTCTTGTTGTCCTTTGCGTCGCGTTCATGATGATCAGCGTGGCATTCGCTGCCGACTCCACCACCGTAAACGGATTTGTTTCCGATTCGAAGTGCGGAGCCAAAGGTGCTAACGCCGGCGCGGCTGAGTGTACAAAGAAATGCATTCAGGGCGGCGCCAAGATGGTAGTTGTCACCGATCAGGACCAAAAGATACTGACGGTTGAAAATCCCGACAAGCTGACGGGGCATGAAGGCCACCATGTGGCCGTTACCGGTCATGTAACTGGGGATTCGATCCACGTGGAAAGCGTGAAGATGTTATAAAGTGCTTTTGGGACTTCAGAGGGCGGTGCAAGCCGCCCTTTTCCTGCCTTTCCCCTCCATTTCAAACCATTCCTCGGGTAGAAGAAGTGACTAAAGTGACCTCCTAGTGGCCCTGAGGTTCGCCCTATAATCCAGAAAGCCAGTGTTCTGTGCTGGTTTGCGGGTAACCATGGCTGACAATCGTGTCGAAGAGCTGGTCCGGAACGCCGTTGCCCAAGTGCTCGAGCGGCAAATGGCGTCACTGCGCGAAAGCGTGGTGCAAGAGGTTTTGCAGCAAATCCAACCTGCGTTAGCGAAGGGCGGAGCTCAGCCGGGCGGCTCGAATGCTGCCCTGCAAAAGGCAATTACCACGATTCAGTCAGGATCCACCCAAAAAGAAATACTACGAGCGTTGCTAGAGAGCACGATTCTCTATAGCGGTCGAGCTGCGATCTTCGTCATTAAGAACGGTGTTGCGTCGGGTTGGCAAGGTACGGGATTCGGCAATGGCGACGTGAAAGACTTCGCCTTGGGAATGCAAGCTAGGCTGGTGGCGCAGACCTTGCAATCGCGTGCTGCCGAGCGTGGTTCGATTGCAGATTTCGATCCTGTGTTCGTGAAGAAATTCGGCAAGCCGAGCGGAAACTCTGCCGTGGTCCTGCCTCTGTTGCTGAAGGACAAGATTTCAGCCTTGATCTACGCGGACGAAGGCGATGGCAGCTCGCTCGATGCCGCCGCGCTCGACGTGCTGGTGCGCGCGACAAGTTCATGGCTGGAAGTGGTTTCCCAGCGCAAGCAAGCCCACAAGGAAGTGTCTGGCGAACCCCACGAGGCGGCTCATTCGGCTCCATCGAACGATCCGTTCGCGGCGCATGCTCCGCTGCACTCAGCGAATGCACAGGCGGCTCCTGCAGCGGCAACGGCCGCGATGTCGGCAGCGGCGGCATGGGGCGGTGGTTCGGTCTCGGCAGCTGCAGGGGAAGACGGGGATCTGCATCGCAAGGCGCAGCGCTTTGCGCGCCTCCTGATGGACGAGATCAAGCTCTACAATCAGGCCAAAGTAGCCGAGGGGCGCAAGAACCGCGATCTTTACGACCGCCTGAAAGAAGACATTGAAAAAAGCCGGTCCACGTACCAAAAGCGCTATGGCAATACCGCGGCAGCGAGCGCAGACTATTTCAATCAGGAACTAATTCGCAGCCTCGCAGAAGACGATGTTTCTCTCCTAGGCAGCAATTTTCGGCGATAATAGAACAAAGACGTGTCGGGGTTTCTCAGGTTTTCCTTTTTCGCGCTGTTTCTAACCGTGGCCGTGTGTCCGGCATTGCCCGCCATGGGGCAAGCTGCGGACTCGCCGCCTGCGCCCGTTAGCTCCTCCTCGAAACCGAAATCCCCAACCCAGCGAAAAAACGGAGCAGGCTCTTCCAGCGCGAAACGAGGCACGCTCCGGAAAAGTTCCAGGCGTAACACCCCTCGCTTCCGCCGGATGCATCAGGCGTTTGTGGCTTCTAGCACACTGAAGCCAATGGCAATCCAACTTCTGCAAAATCGGACGTTGCAGGCGTACGCTGGCGTCGAGGGCTTTGCGCGAAAGCACAGCGCGGACGACGCGGGGTCCCTCGCCTGGCTGGCGGTCGGGTATGGCCGTTTCTTGGATCACGATTGCGGAAAAGCCATCGATCCACTGAGCCGGGCCAAACCTCATGCTGGCGACATCGGCGATTACGTCGCCTTCTACTTGGCCAATTGCTATATCCAGACCGGCCGGAACTCGGAGGCGATTGCCGCGCTCGCGGCCTTCGAGAAGACCTACCCAGCATCGCTTCTCGTGCGGGATGCCCGCGTATTACACGCGAATGCACTGCTCACCGACGGCCGATCGAAGGAAGCGATTGCGCTGCTTGAAAATGATCGAGTGCCGCTGCGGTCCGACCTCGAGTACGCCTTGGGACGAGCCTACGAAGCGGCGGGGGAAATCCCCCAAGCTGCCGCCGTGTTTCAGCACCTTTACTTCACCGTGCCGCTTAGCCCGGAAGCGTCCGGCTCAGAAGTCGAACTACACAAACTTGGCAACGTACCCGGAGTGACCCCTCCGAGCTTCGGAGATCGGCGCAACCGCGCCGACACCCTGACCAAGGCAAAGCGCTATCCCGAGGCCATCGATTCTTACCGCGACCTGCTGAAGCAGGCCACACCGACCGATCGGCCGTCGATTCAGCTAGCACTCGCCGATGCACTGCTGCGCTCGGGAGAGCGCAAGGAAGCCCGCCGCCTGCTGGACTCGTTGCCTCTGACTACGCCTGAAGTGACGGCACAAAAACTTTTCACGATTGGTGAAATCCAACGGGCGTCGGATGACGACGACGGATTTCTCCGCACGGTCAATGATCTTCGCCAAGCCGCGCCTACCAGTCCCTACTTGGAACAGGCGCTGTTTGCTGCCGGAAACATTTATTTGTTGCGGCGCGATTACGACAAGGCCATCGATTCATTCCGGGAAATGGAGCAACGCTTTCCGGGGAGCGCCCGTGCACATTACGTGCACTGGAAGGTGGCATGGCTGAGCATGAGGCAGGGAAGGATCGCCGACGCCAAGTCCGGCTTCGAAGCGCAGATAGCGCTGTATCCCGATTCGAATGAGGTCTCGAACGCGCTCTACTGGCGCGGACGCCTGGCCGAGGAAGACGGCGACAAAGCAATGGCGTCGGCCTTTTATCAAAAATTGAACGAGCGCTACCGCAACTATTACTACGGCCCGCTGGCGCGAGAGCGGATGGCGAAGCTTGCTATAACGGCGGGAGATGATCCCCACTATGCCATTCTCGACCACGTGCCAGCAATCAAAGATGTGCCACCGGCGGCGAATACGGCGGTTCCCGATGACAATCTGCGTGTTGAAAAAGCACACCTGCTCGAAAATGGAGGTCTGCTCGATTTCGCAGTTCGTGAGCTGAAAGCCGCCTCTGAAGAAGACAAGGGCAACTGGCTTGCCGGGGAAATCGCTCGCATGTATCAGGATGCGGGCTTCTACAATCTCGCGGTTGAAACTCTGAAGCGGGCGATCCCAAACTACTTTGCCATCGACCTTTCCTCATTACCGCGGAGCTACTGGGAAGCCTTATTCCCCCGGCCATACTGGCTGGATTTGAGGAAATTTGCTTCGACCAATGCTCTTGATCCCTACCTGGTGGCTTCGCTGATCCGGCAGGAGTCGGAGTTCAACCCGAATGCAGTCTCCCCGAAGAATGCCGTCGGGTTGATGCAGTTGCTGCCAAAAGTGGGACGGGGCGTCGCCAAGCAGGAGAAACTGAAGCACTTCTCGACCCAACAGCTCTTCACGCCGACTGTCAACCTGCAACTCGGTACGAAGTATTTCCGCTCGATGGTGGATCAGTTTGGCGGTTTCGAATACGCGCTCGCGGCCTACAATGCGGGCGATTATCGGGTCGTGGACTGGCAAGCGAACGGGAAATATCGCGACATTCAGGAGTTTGTCGAGTCCATCCCATTCACCGAAACGCGGGAGTACGTGCAGGCGATTATGCGGAACGCGAATGTCTATCGCCAGCTGTACGGGACGCCGTAGCCCATCAGCCGAGAGGAGACGAAAACTACGCCGTCTTCTCCGTCCCGGGAGTCCTGGTGAAAAGAATCTCGAAGACCAGCAACCCGGCTCCTACAACAATGGCGCTGTCGGCAACGTTGAAGGCCGGCCACTGGTAAGAGCCGATATAGACAAGAAGAAAATCCACGACCCGACCACTCAGCAGCCGGTCCCACAAATTTCCTAAAGCGCCCCCCAAGATCAGCGATAGCCCTATCGAACTGGCGGTCATGGCGTGCCGGCTGCGCCACAGGAGAGCGGAAACAATCACCAGCGCGGCAATGGAGAACAGCACCAACAGCCCGATCTTCCATTGGGCGGGAGAATCATTAAAGATGCCAAAGGCTGCCCCGCGGTTTTCGACATGAGTGATATAGAAGATGCGCTGAATCACCGTGATGCTATCGTGCAGGGAAATCCGCTTCGCCACCAGCCACTTGGTGTAGCGGTCAAGGATCAGAACAGCCAACGCAATTAGGAAATTGTAAGCACGCATGGTTCGATTTCGGAGCATCGCGAAAGCAGCTCTCAGCGGCGAGCCTTATAGCCCTTCACCAGAGCTTATTTGGAGCAGCGGCTGAGGCGAAACCGGCACTAAGTTCCATCCGATGGCAACTCCTGTAATACCGCCGAGCACCTTTCGCAGATAGTTGGGTATTCCTGGTCCTCTCCGACGTGGACAGAATAATTCCAACAGCGTTCGCACTTCTCACCCGCAGCTTTACTGACTTCAATGGAGAGTGGATTCGCGCCATTCCCCGACGCAGACTTTTCCAAGCTGACCTGCGAAACGATGAACAGGTAACGAAGTTCCTCCCGGTGCCGATCAAGCAGCGGATGCAGGGAATCGGAAGCCTTCAGCCTCACCTGTGCCTCTAGGCTCTTGCCGATCTGCTTCTGGTTGCGTGCGCTTTCGAGCGCCTTCAGCACCTGGTCGCGGACGCTACGCAGCGTGGCCCATTCCTGCAGTTGCTGCGCATCTTCCGGGCTGGCAGAGACGCTACCTAAAATGCCGCCCGCGCTCGGGAACTTCGCCAGATGCACACTTTCTTCCCGCGCCTGGATCGGCGTCAGATATTGCCAGACCTCATCGCAGGTGAAACTCATGATGGGCGCAAGCAGCCGAACCATCGCCTCGCACAGGCGCCAAAGCGCCGTCTGGGCCGAGCGCCGACCCGCTGAATTTGGCGCCTGAATATAAAGCCGGTCCTTTACGATATCGGCGTAGAAAGCACTGAGATCGACTGTGCAATAGTGATTCACCCGCTGATAGATCTTGTGGAAAGCGAACTCTTCATACCAGCGCGTCACATCCGCGGCCAGGCTTGCCGTGAGGCGGAGAATGTACTGATCGATCTCTGGCATTTGCTCGAACGGCACAGCGTTGCTAGAGGTGAAGTCATACAAATTGCCCAGGCAATTCTTAAAAAGATTGTTGCGGATGGTGCGGTAGTTTTCCGCGGTCCGCTGCATCAGGTTCTCCGAACCAACAACGTCCTCTCGAAAATCCACCGACCCGACCCACAGGCGTACGATCTCTCCTCCCAGCCGGTTCGCGATTTCCGCAGGATCGACGTCGTTGCCGTGTGACTTTGACATTGCCCGGCCCTTTTCATCAAGCGTCCAACCTGGCGTTGCGACTGATTTGAAAGGCGCACTGCCTTTTACGCCCAGCGCGCAGAGCAGAGAGGACATGAACCATCCGCGGTACTGGTCGCCTCCTTCCAGGTACAGGTCGGAAGGCCAGGGGTCATTCGGTTCCTTCCCCACTTCCGCCAGGTAACTGCAGCCAGACTCGAACCACACGTCGAGAATGTCCGCTTCCTTGTGGAAAGACGTTCCCCCGCAGGGACACCCCGCGCCATCCGCCAGTGCTTCAGCTTCGGGGCTGTACCATGCGTCGGCCCCTTTGGTGGCGAACAGGTTCACGACTCTATGATTCACGGCAGGATCATTGAGCGGTTTCTTGCAGGTGTCGCAAACGAATACTGCAATCGGCACGCCCCAAACGCGTTGCCGGGAGATGCACCAATCTGGCCGGGTCTCAACCATATTCGAAATGCGTTCCTCGCCCCAGGCAGGATCCCATTTCACATGCTTGATCTCTTCGAGCGCCCGGGAGCGGAAACTGTGCTTTCCCAAGGGCGTTTCCATCGAGATGAACCATTGCTCGGTGGCGCGAAAGATCACTGGGTTGTGGCACCGCCAGCAATGCGGATACGAGTGCTCAACTGTTTCCTCATGCAGCAGCGCACCTTTTGACTTAAGCAGCTCGACGATTAAAGGATTTGCCTTGAATACTTGAAGCCCGTCATATTCAGGCAGTCCGTTATGAAGGCGACCGGCAGCATCGACGTCGCAGGTAGGATCGAGCTTGTAACGCACCCCCGTGGCAAAGTCTTCCGCGCCATGCGAAGGCGCGGTGTGGACGACACCAGTTCCAGTGTCCATGGTGACGTAATCGGCCACCACCCCGAGAATCTTCCTTCGTTCCCACGGCAAGAAAGGATGATAGAACCAGGTGTGCTCCATCACATGCCCTGGGAAACGGGCAATGGCCGGAGCGTTCGCAAAGCCGCACTTCGTGGCCACGTCCTTCGCCAACTTCTCGGCGACAATGTAGATCGCGTCGTTCGCCTCAAGCGCGACATATTCCTCATGGGGATGAAAGGCAACCGCCAGCGAAGCCGGGAGCGTCCAGGGCGTGGTGGTCCAGATGATGGTAAAGACCGGCTTGTCGCTATGAACGCGTGCCTCCCCCAGCAGGGGATCGATGTCTCGCGGGTCCGATTGCAGGCGATATCTCACCCAAACGGTCGGGCTGGTATGGGTTTCGTACTCGACCTCCGCCTCGGCAAGCGCCGTGCGGTCGTGCATGCACCAGTAGACCGGGCGCAAACCCCTGTACACGAAACCTTTTTCGAAAAAGCTGTAAAAGGTTGCGAGTACCACCGATTCGTACTCGGGCGACATGGTGGAATATGGCTTCTCAAAGCGCCCAACGACGCCAATTCGCTTGAACTGCTCGCGCTGCAGGTCGAGGTATTTCTGAGCGTATTTGCGGCACTCCAGGCGCACATCGAGAGGCTTCATCTGCAGCTTCTTGCCGCCCAATTGTTGATCAACCTTGATCTCGATCGGGAGGCCGTGGCAATCCCAGCCAGGAATGTAGGGGGCGTCGAATCCGGCCATGTTCTTGGACTTGACGACAAAGTCCTTCAAGCACTTATTGAGCGCGTGCCCCAGGTGGATCGGCCCGTTGGCATAGGGTGGGCCGTCGTGCAAAACGTACTGTGGAACACCTTTCCGGGCCTGCCGGATGCGGTCGTAAAGCCGCATTTCCTCCCAGCGAGCCAGAGTTTTAGGCTCGTTCTGAGGAAGGTTGGCCTTCATGGGAAAACTGGTTCTGGGCAGGTTGACAGACGCTTTCAGGTCCACAGGCACTCGCAGAAGTCTCCAAATTGCTGATTTTTTTCATTATAGGGAGCTCCGAGATGATCGTCTACGCGAGCCACGGGTCCTCGGTTCTGCATCTAAAGGAGTTGTACCTCGAGAATGGATTTTACGGAACTTGGACATACAGGATTTGACCCATCGGGTGTACAATTTTCGCAAAGTTACGTTTCCCGAGCGTGAGCATCTAAACTGGTGTAGGCAACAGAGTTCTAGGCACAAGTATAAGTGGGTTGGCAGCAATCATTTCGGGCTTGAGGAGAACCGGTAGGCCGAGTTTGGCGCTGTAGGTGCTCATCAAGTAAAAGCAACAACGATGGCTCACTAGCAGGATCTCGGGTAGCATATGGCCACATTGGAATTCAAACCACCGCAAGACGCCGAACCGGAACCCGAACTCAATCTGCTCATGCCAAAAGGAGCAGAGGCAGGGCTTTGGAAATCCCTGCGCCGAAACTTCCATGAGACCTTCTTTCCTGAGAAGCTTCCGCCGCTCATTCTCACCTCGAAGCCCGTTGCCGTAAAAGACATCTGGGGTTTTTATGGCGACCATAAGAAACGCAGCGCGACGCTTTCGCTGGTGTTGCATGCTGTGGTTCTTACCGCAATTCTTGCCGGCACCATTTATCTCGGCAAGAAGGTCGTCGAAAAGCCGAAAGAAGTTGTTACGCTGATCACGCCTGCCGACATTCCAGTCATGAAACCCTCCCCGAAGGCGGTGGCTGGCGGCGGTGGCGGTGGCGATCATGACAAGGTCGAAGCGCCCAAGGGCAAGCTTCCCAAGTTAGCCATGGAGCAGGTAACGCCTCCGGCGATTGTGGTTCGCAACGATCACCCCAAGCTCGCGGTTGAGCCCACCGTGGTTGTGCCTCCGCAAGTGAAACTGGCGATGAATGCGCCGAACCTCGGTAATCCTACGGCAGCAATGCCCTCGATGCCCTCCAATGGCACAGGATCAGGTGCCGGGATTGGCACAGGCTCGGGTGGCGGAATCGGATCGGGTACAGGACCCGGAGTGGGCGAAGGCCGGGGCGGGGGTATCGGAGGCGGGGTGTTTCGCGTCGGCGGGGGTGTGAGCGCACCCAAGGCGATCTATAATCCCGACCCCGAATACTCAGAAGAGGCCCGGAAGGCTAAATATCAGGGAACGTGCGTACTTAGCCTGATCGTTGGCCCCGATGGCAAGCCGCGCGACATCCGCGTCGCCCGCAGCCTTGGTCTCGGGTTGGATGAGAAAGCGATTGAAGCTGTGAACCAGTGGAAGTTTGAACCCGCCCAGAAGGATGGACGCCCGGTTGCGGTGGCCATCAATGTCGAAGTTCAGTTCCGCTTGTACTGAGCGGAATCGAAGTCCAAAAAGGCCAGCTTCCGAGCTGGCCTTTTTTCTTTCTGTGCTTCCTTATCTGCATCTACCGCTCGTCGCCTTAGGTTGGATGTTCCTCATTCCTTCAGATCGATATGCTCAATGTTCAAGATTTCGCGTCCGAGGAACCGCGCCCCAAGCCGCTTGAACTTTTCAACGGAATCGGTCACAAAGAACCTGATATTCACCTGCCGCCCGTCGCCCGGGTTTCTAGGCAGCTCAAGACCCTCACATTGTTCGACCCCGGCGCTGGCTGAGCCTCCTGAGGTAGAGTCCAGCACCGCTAAAGCCACCGACTCGGCGGAATCCACAAGTGTCACCCCAGCAGGCACGATTCGCTGGAGCACAGGTTTCAGCAGTGGATAATGGGTGCAGCCCAGGAGCAGTACGTCCGCAGATGCGAAGCTGTCGCGAAAAGCTTGGTTGAGGTAAATGCGTGCCACTTCTTCGGTGACGGGGTGATCCACCCATCCCTCTTCCACCAGAGGCACCAGCAGCGGGCATGCTTTCTCATGCGCTTCGATCTTGAGCGCGGCTAAAGCCTTTCTGTAGGCGTGGCTGGAGATCGTGGCTTCTGTTCCGATGACTACGACTTTGCCCGATTTCGAAGCAGCGAGTGCGCGCTGCGCGCCAGGCTCGACGACCCCGAGCACTCCTACAGAGGCTGCATGATGAATCTGAGGGAGGGCGAGAGCGGTCGCAGTGTTGCAGGCGATTACCAGCATCTCAGCGCCTTGCTGCTCCAGAAACTTGGCCGCTTCGCAGGCGTAACGAGCCACGGTTTCGGCCGACTTCGATCCGTAGGGCAGGCGAGCCGTGTCGCCAAAGTACAGGTAGTCGGCCTCAGGCAATACTTCAAGTAAAGCTTTCAGTACGGTAAGGCCGCCGAAGCCGGAGTCGAATACCCCGATGATGGCCACGCCTATTGCACCCGCTCGGATCTGATGACGGCAGAGACGACCGGCTCCCGCACGCCACAGCATTGTCCGGGTGGAATCGGCGCTCCGTGAGGACAAGTCTTGGGGTGATTTAAGAAAGTGCAAATCTTGTCGGTTGCCTCTGGCGAGAGGATGTGCTCAAACTTGCAAGCCTGCTGCTCGATCTCCGATTCGCTGTCCAGCGCAAGGCTGTCGGTGAAGAGCCTCTCAGCAAGGCGGTGCCGCCGGATGATATCCCCGGCGCGCTGACGTCCCCGGTCAGTCAAAGTTACGACCAAGCTGCCGTCGCCTACCGAGACGCCCGCGGGCTTGAGAGCATCGTGACAAGGATTCACGAACGGCTTGTGATCGTGCCTCTCGGGAGGATGAGGGGCAGTCGTGACCAGACCCATTTCTCGCATCCTCTCTACCGCCAGGCTCACAGGCAGCGCCCCATGGACTTCCATACGCTCAATCTCAGCAGGTTGAGTGTGCTCTGCGAGAACCCAAAGTTCTTCGAGCACCTCGTCGAACTGCTCCTCGTCAGCCATGGCGAAGACCTCCTGGGTAGCGATCTTGCCGTGGTGCAGTTCGATTCGACGATCGCCTAACCGCGCTAACACAGGATCATGGGTAACCATGACGATGGTTCGTCCCTGGGAGTGAAGATCCCGCAATAACCCGATCACGATCTCTTCATTCATTGCATCCAGATTCCCCGTTGGTTCGTCGGCGAGGATGATTTTCGGATCGTTGATCAGTGCGCGAGCAATGCATACGCGCTGCTGCTCGCCTCCAGAAAGCTGAGCAGGAAGGTGGTGGGCGCGGTCTTTAAGTCCCATTCGTGCCAAAGCCTCGAGGGCCTCCTGTTCGTCACTCATGCTGTGGAAGTACTGGGCGAGCATGACGTTTTCCAGCGCCGAGAGATAAGGGATCAGGTGAAACTGCTGAAAGACGAACCCAATCTTTTCCGCGCGCACGCGGTTCAATTCGGTGTTGCCTAGCCCGGCGACATTCTCGCCGTCCAGCCAGATCTCACCAGAACTGGGGCGGTCCAGGCAGCCGATCAGGTTGACCAGGGTCGACTTGCCGGAGCCGGAAGGTCCCATCACCGCGATCCATTCCCCTGGTTCTACGTGAAGCGAGAAGTCGTCAAGGGCGCGAATCATACCACCCGGGGCTTGCGCCCGCGCGGGGTATAGACGGCCGACATGGTTGAGACGGATCATTACTCTCCCCTCAGAATCATAGCCGGCTGGATTCGACGCAGCAATCGCAAGGGCAGGAGTGCGGCCACCAGCGTTACCAGAAGCGTGCCCGCCAGGATTCGGGGGAAAAGGTTGAACTGTGGCGAGACCGGCGCGTGGAAGTTGAGCCGCCCGATGAGCGCGGCGATAGCCATACCCGCAAAGAATCCGGCAATCGCTCCCACGCAGGCCAAGGCCGCGGCTTCCCCGGCGACGAACATCGCGATCAGGCGATCGGAGGCGCCCAGGGCCTTCATGATGGCAAAGTCGCGGCGCCGGTCGAATACCCATCCCATAAGCGTCGCCAGCACGCACAATGCCGCCGTACAGACGATGAAGCCCGCCGAGGACAGAAGAGTTGAGCGCGTCTTTCCCAGCAGATTCGCTTCTCCCTCGGTCACCTGGCGAACGGCATGTACCTCGCCAGCCAGGATCGTTTGCTGCAACCTGTGCAGCAGGCCGCCAACCTCCTCCGGTGT
>Ga0097621_100000768_pt1 | contig 22494 bp, 16 predicted proteins | sample KBSMisM72_FD_73165 | JGI IMG/M metagenome (GOLD analysis project Ga0097621, IMG submission 73165) | Miscanthus rhizosphere microbial communities from Kellogg Biological Station, Michigan, USA - KBS Miscanthus M7-2 (version 2) (version 2) | ecosystem: Host-associated > Plants > Roots >... | reverse complement strand
GCCGCATTAATGGAATTCGTGCTGTTTACGCCGGGTGCATTCAGATAACCGGGATTGGTCTTGTAAAAAATAAAAGCGTTTTCACCGACGTGCACATGATCATCGGCGAGACTAAAATTTGTATTCATTCGAACAGAATACCGCTGTAAACTGGTTTCAATCAGTGTACCCTGCTGGTCTAAATAATTGAAAGAAAAATAATAAGTTGATTTTCCATAACCGCCGCTTAAAGAAAGATTGTGATTCATGATCAAAGCCGGTTTGAATATATCATCGAACCAGTTATTGCCATTTTGTGCAGCCAGCGTAATATGGTTATTATACAAGTTATAGTCAGCAAGGCTTGTGTTGGGCGCACCCTGTGGAGCCCCTGTCGGTGTTATATAATATGGCACCACGGGTGTAGGTCCGCTCCCATATTGTGGGTCTGTGGGAGTAAGGCCGTCATTAAAAAATTGTGCCCATTTCGCAACGCCCGTCTGGGTTGGGTTAGCCAGATCCCAGCTTTTGCTCAGTGGTTGCTGACTTCCAATAAAACCGTCGTAGGAAATCTTTACAGGGCCGGGTACGCCTCTCCTTGTAGTGATAACAATGATTCCGTTGGAACCGCGCACACCGTAGATAGCTGCACCGCCTGCGTCTTTTAAGACCTGCAGTGATTGTATATCACTTGGATTAATATCGTGCATGCTTCCGGGCACTCCATCAACCAAAACCAGTGGAGCCGAATTACCAGATGAGGTGATGCCCCGGATATTCACGACTGAAGCTCCACCAGGCTGACCGGTTGTGTTAACAGTCACTCCCGAAGCCTGTCCCTGCAACAAAGCTTCCGTACTTCCTGAAGGTGTCGCCTTCATGTCCGTTACGTTCACAATAGAGACCGCACCTGTTATATCTTTCTTTTTCTGGGAAGTGTACCCGGTTACAAAAACTTCATTCAGGCTTCCGACTGTGACGCTAAGCTGAACATCGCCCAGAGAAGTCTTATCCGCGACGGGTATAACCGCATTCTCAAAACCAACAGATGTAATTTCGAGTTGAGATTTGTTGTTCGGGACCGCAATACTGAAAACTCCGGAGGAATCAGTCTGAGTCGCAATGGTAGTTCCTCTTACCAGCACTGTCGCATTGGCTACCGGCAGCTGAGTAGTTTTGTTAATTACTTTTCCAGTAATCGTTCTTTGGGCAAATGCAGCGCATGCAAAAAGGAGAAACCCCATGAACATGCAGCTCATTTTGTATAGCCCGGTGTTTTTCTTTGGCATAAGCAATTATTGTTTTAGTTGTTAATGAAACGAATTTTATTGAGCCTGGTAAATCTGTTATCTAACTTTTGTTTCTTAAGAAAGGCGCCTCCTGTTAAACAGGAGGGCCTGTTCTTATGGTTAAACCGTAAACCACTACCTGCTTAACTTTTTATATTTATTTACCGATTCTATTTATAAATCACTTGTCCGAATTACTTACAAAAGCTATTCGCTTGCTGTCGGGCGACCAGGATGGCGCATTTAAGGTTCCCTGTCCGCCAAATAAATATGCTATTACCCGTGGCGCCCCACCCGCTGCAGGCATTAAACGCAGCATAACCCGTTGATAAGTAGGATGCGAATTCGGGTCAATATCCGGTGGGAAGGAAATAAACACTATCCATTTCCCATCCGGTGAAATATGAGGAAACCAGTTATCATATTGATCGAATGTTACCTGTTCTTTTCCCGTACCATCTGGTTTCATACGCCAGATCTGCATGGTACCGGTAGGGTTCCCGTTGTAATAAATATATTTCCCGTCCGGCGAATATTCCGGACCGTCCACATGCCCTCTGGTGTTGAAGGTTAACTGAATTTCTTTGCCTCCGTTAATATCCTGCTTATAGAGATTGTAAATTCTGCTGCCACGCTGCGCCACAAAACAAACTTCTTTGTTATTCGGATTCCAGCCATGCCAGTATGAAGGTGTTTGTTCAGTCAGTAGCTTCGGTTCGCCACCTGTGAGAGGAAGAACATAAACAGTAGAACCTCCGCCTGGCATGCCATCCCTTGAATTACTGATGGCGAGTGTTTTGCCGTCGAATGAAATACCATGGTCGTTATTAATTTTGATTGCCGAGCCGGTATTCAATTTCTCCGGTGTGCCACCGTCTATAGGAATGGTATACAATAATCCGTGGTCATTAAACAACAATTTTTTCCCGTCCGGCATCCAGTTGGGCGCTTCAAACCTGCCTTTTGATTCGTAAATCACTTTGCGGTTACCATCCGCCATATCCACAATTTCCAGACGGCTTCCCATAATTTCTTTAGGCGGGGGTTTTACTTCCAATGGGTTAGGGTAATATGGATTCTCAACAGGATGGTCAATGCGCACATTCCATACACGACCTGAAGCAAGCGCATTGGAATCATGCGCCAATATGTATACTCCGGCAAGCACAGTATCACTTAAATCTTTGAGATCGTGCTTGCCAACTAATTGTAGTGGTTCCCCGGGGTTGGCCATGCGCATGATCAAAGTTTTACCCTTGCGCTCAAGCTGCATAGTTTGCAAACCTCTTTTTGCAGAAAATATCTCGCCTTCCGGATCCTGCATAAAGGCACCTTTCATTTCCCTCCACTGCAAAGCGATCAGGCCGTCGATATGGTAGCATCCATTCATACTCACGGCGTCAGGTGCAACTGATTCTCTTACCATCCATCCGAGTTTGCGATGTCCGACGGCACCTACTGTGTCACCGGTAAATGCAAAATCGGCAGTCAGGATAAAATCTCCGGAGATTTTGTTGTATGCAAAATGAAACTGATCGTCATTAAACCATATGTTCGCACCTGAACCCTTAATGGTATAAGACTGTGTTACAGGGTCGTAGGTAGTTGATCCGGCATGTTTCACATGACCGATGTCCTGCTGATTTTCAAAAACACCTACCGCGCTATTTTGTGCCTGGCAAGGAAAAACAAATACCGAAAGCAGTGAAAGCAGAAGAATCAATTTCATGAGCAGAATCGTTTTACCAAATCTATTCTGCTATCAAACTTTTCCAATATATTTTACTACATCAATACCACATCAATTTCTCAAAATCGGGTTTATCAGCCTGAAATGATACTTCATTAATACATCATTGAAAGATGGAGGCTTAAAATCAAAAACGTAAAACTTTCTATTTCAATTAATGATTATTAAAAAAGCCCCTTCAAAGGGGCCTGTAGAATTTATTTCCCGGCAAAATAAAGAATATAGTACATCAGTCTTTCCAGCGTTCGGCCAGCCAGTTATAATCGTACTCCAGACTGTCAAAAGCGTTAACCGCGTACTCTTCCTGTTCCACAAAATAATATTTCATTCCGGCCTCCTTGCCATGTTTGAGGAGATTAATAATATCAACCGATCCCTTGCCGAATTCCACACTCTTTTTTTCACTGACATTCATATCCTTAAGATGCCACAACGGAAAACGACCCGGATATTTTTGAAAATAAAGTAAGGGGTCCTTTCCTGCGGCAATTACCCATCCCAGGTCCATTTCCATATGCACCAGTGCGGGATCGGACCTATTTAATAACACATCATATAATACATGACCATCAACCGTTTCAAATTCAGACTCATGATTATGATAGCCGAACAAAATCCCACTTCTTTTACATTGTTCACCTGCCTGGTTAAACATATCAGCGCTTTTCTGATAGTTAATTATCGTTTGTCCGGGGGAAGGAAGGACAGAACAAATAATATATTCCTGCCCTGCTTCCGCAGCCTGATCGATGGATTTTTGCCAGTTTTTGTCAATATGGGTATGACCACTCCGCAAGGTCATACCCTGGTCTTTCAATATTTTTTTTATTTCCTTCGGCGAAAGCCCGTAATAATTTCCCTTTTCACTTTGAGCCGACTCAATTTCCTGGTAACCGATTTGTCCGAGTTTATTGAGTGTACCAACAGCATCGGTCAGCATTTCTTTTCTAACGGAATACAGCTGGACTCCAACGTGCTTAAGTTTAGGTTTTACACCGGTGAATTTTACGAAACCCGGGAGGATTAGTCCACCGGCACCCGCTAGGGTAGTTTCTTTCAAAAATGAACGTCTTGATGTCATGTTGTATTTTCTATAAATGAAGATTGAAAATTGAATACTTAATTTTAGTGGATGATCGAATTACTGATAAACGCCACTTTCCTACTATCGGGCGACCAGGAAGGCGTGTTGATGGAGCCTTGTCCGCCGTACAGATAAGCAATCACTTTTGCAGGCCCTCCGGCAAATGGCATCAGCCGGATATAAACATGTTTATATGGAGGGTGTATGCCAGGTTGGACTTCTTCTTTCAGGAAACTGATAAAAACGATCCATTTTCCATCCGGTGAAATATGGGCAAACCAGTTATTGAATTCATCATTGGTTACCTGTTCGGGATCGTTCCCGTCGGGTTTCATGCGCCATATCTGCATGGAACCGGAACGCACCGAATTAAAATAGATAAACTTACCATCAGGGGTATATTCAGGTCCATCATCCAGGCCCTTTGTATCTGTAAGCCGGATTTCCTGTCCGCCGGCGGATGGAATTTTATAAACATCAAACTCTCCTTTACGTTCCCCACAAAAAACGAGGAAGTTTCCATCGGGCGACCACCCATGTAGATAGGATGGACCTTTGGGCGTAATCTGTTTTGGGTTGCCACCAGACAGGGGAACTGTATAGATTATGGATCCTCCTAAGGATTCTACATTGCTGCTTAGACCAAGCATTTTTCCGTCGAATGATAAAACATGGTCGTTATTATTTTTGGTCACCGATCCCGTGTTGATCGCAGAGACCTTTTTAGATGCCAGGTCAAAACCGTATATCAAACCTCTGTAATCATTAAAAATGAGACTTTTACCGTCCACCGTCCAGTTTGGTGCCTGTATCGAATACGGCACGGTATAAATAATATCTCTTTTACCTGAAGCGACTTCAAGTATTTCCATGTTGCTTCCCAGTGTCATATCCGTATTCTGATCAGATACGCCATTGAAGGGTATAGTTAAGCGCAAATTGCTAAAGACTCCTGTTTCGACAATATCTGAATTATGAGAGCCTACGAACAGGCCAACATAAACTTCCTCTCCCAAATCGATATTGTTGATTGTATCGCTGACAAATGGCTCCCCATACACAGCTGCCCGCATGATATACTGATTTCCCCTGCGCTCCAGTTCGATTATATTGGCCTTGGTTAATTTTGCCTTGATTTCTTCCGTTTGAGCTCCGGCTGTCCTGCGAAACTGAAGGGAGGTCAGCCCGTCTCCATGTTCCACTGTATTCACATGCGGGGAGTTGCCATCCAATGACTTGCGGGCCATCAGCCCTACTTTCCGATGGTAATTTACCCATCCCCCGAGAAACTCGGCCCTCGTGGAAATGATGAAGTCTCCTTTTATCTTTTTCCAGGCAAATTGGAATTCATCGTGATCGGCCCAGACATTGTATCCTGCACCAGAGATAACATATTGACCGGTTTGCGGAATGTAAGTCGCCGAGCCCGGCTTTACATTAGTTCCGATATCCGAATGTCCGTCAAAAATACCTACCGGATTTTGCTGACAATAAGCGCCTAGTGAAAACAAGATAAGGGTTATGGCAAGCAGCTGTTTCATGTAAAGTGATTAAAAAAGTGAAAAAATGCTGGCGCGGTGAAATTATATTCGAATGGTTCTAAGAAAGTTTTTCAAGCTACTTCAATACTACTTCAGACCAAAAATTAAACGAATATCCCATGTTACCACTACATCATCACTACTTCAGGTAAAATTTCTAAACGGGAAAACGGCTACCACAATGGCACCTGTTGCCGGGCAGGTGTTTTTGATATAGTTTCCCCTTACTTTTGATTCAGAATGATTGCGAATGAAACCGGTGTACCTCATTTTCCTGATATGTAGTACCGCTGTTGTACAGGCCCAGAATCCCATCGGTATTCCTGACATTATTAACTACCACAACAGCAGTTACGGAGCCGGTACAGAAAACAGAAGTATTGCAGAAGATCAGAACGGGGTAATGTATTTTGCGAACCTGGAAGGTCTGCTCAGTTTTGACGGATCCTCCTGGAAATTGTATTCCCTTCCGAATAAGTCCATAGTTCGTTCCATTGCAATGGGAAAAGACAACCGGATTTATGCAGGCGGTCAGGGTGATTTTGGCTATTTCAGTCCTGACAGGAATGGTAAACTCTTCTTCACCTCGCTTAAAACCCTGTTGTCCAAAAAAGACTTTTCCTTCCAAAATATCTGGAACATAGTTGTTGTGGGAAACGATGTATTTTTTCGTACAAAGGAAAAAATATTTCAATACAACGGTATTTCGATTACGACTTATCCTGCTCCTAGTGCATGGGTATTTCTCGGGATGGGTAATAATACCCTGATCGCCCAGGACCTAAAGACCGGCCTTATGAAATTTAATAACGGGCTCTGGACAAGTTACCTTGAAGATGCACCGATGCCACCCGGCTTTGAAGTTTCATCCATGTTTTCTATTGGTGGAGACAGCAGTTTTCTGACCACGATCACATCCGGTTTTTATGTTTTGTATAAAGACAAAATTACGCCTTTCCATTTTTCGGGTTTGAATCCCATGCAAAACCAGCGCATATTAACGGCGATTCCTGTAAACAGTGACTGGATAGCCATTGGCACAAATATGAACGGCTGTTATGTGATCAATAAAAAAGGCGAAGTGATCCAGAACCTTTCCCGGAAGGAAGGTTTACAGCTCAATAATATACTTACTCTTTTCCTGGACAAGGACAATAACCTCTGGCTCGGCCTTGACGATGGAATTGACTTTATTGCGTACAACAATGCCATCAAACATATTTATCCTGAAAGGCTCAACGAAGGAAAGGGCTACACTTCTCTGGTATATCAGAATGACCTGTATGTTGGTACTTCCAACGGTTTTTATAAAGTATCCCTTGAGGGAAAATCAGATCTGAGTTTTGTAGATGGAGATTTTATTCCACTTACCTATACCAAGGGATCATCCTGGACCATTAACAATATCAATGGCGAATTATTATTTGGGCATCACGACGGGGCATATGCTTTACGTTCCGGACTACCTGTTCCACTAAATTCTATAAAGCCCACTTACAATTTCATTCCCTTTTACAATGTGCTTCCATCCAAACTGGTTTTGGCGGGGAATGAGTCCGGGCTGGAAATATTGGAATGGGAAAACGACAAGTTTATCTCAAAAGGCAATATTCCTGGATTTAATGAATATTCCCAGTTTATTGCGATTGATAATAATAGTACTATCTGGGTCGGTCATCCCTATCGCGGTGTTTATAAAATTGACCCCCATCCAGGACAGCCTGCAGGAGTCAGGCTATACACCGAAGAACAGGGACTTCCTTCATCAGTAAAAAATCAGCTTTTTAAAGTACTTAACCGGATTGTGGTTGCGACTGAAAAAGGCATTTATGAATATAATTCGAAAACGGACCGTTTTGAACAATCTTCCTATTTCGCCGGCTTTTTCGGAAACCGGAATATCCGCTATCTGAAAGAAGACGCATCTGGTAATATCTGGTTCGTGGAAGATAAAAATCTTGGCGTAATTGATAATTCCTGGAAGGTTCCCAAGATCATCTACTTTCCGGAACTGAATGATAAAATGGTCAGTGGCTGGGAAAATGTCTATCCCTACAACAATTCGAATATACTCGTAGGCTCAGAAAAAGGATTCTATCATATTAATTATGAATCATACAAAAAGAACCGCTACGGACTGGATGTAATGATCCGTTCCGTAAAGGCTTTTGGTAATGGTGACAGCCTGCTCTTTGGCGGATACTATGCACAAATCAATCAACCCCTTATTCAGCCGGAATCGGCTATCCCGAGTGTAAGCAGTAATATGAATTCCCTGCATTTTGAATATTCCGCGCCGGTTTATGCGCAGCAATCAAATGTCCAGTATAGTTATATGCTGAAAGGATTTGATACTTACTGGTCTGAATGGTCGAAAAAATCGGAGAAGGAATATACCAACCTGACACCAGGCAAATATGAATTCGAGGTGAAAGCAAAGAATAACCTGGGCAATGAATCCACCGTAAAAAAATACCGGTTCGAGGTCCTGCCACCCTGGTACCAGACTTCCTGGGCCTACCTGACCTATACGCTTATGATTTTGGGAATCATCTACGTTATATTCAGGTGGCAGAAACAAATATTCAGGGAGCAGCAGCTGAAATACGAAGAAGAACAAAAACGATTGACTTATCTCCATGAACTGGAACTGGAAAAATCGGAAAAAGAAATTGTGAAGCTCCGGAACGAAAAACTGGAAGCCGAGATCGCATTTAAAAATACAGAACTGGCGTCCACGGCCATGCACCTCGTTCAGAAAGGGGAACTCCTGGGTAATATCAAGGAGGAAATGAGCCGGATCAAGAAAAATGCAAACGGGCACGCAGCGCCTGATGAGTTTAAAAAAATTATGCGCATCCTCAGTGAAGAAAACAAGATGGATAAGGACTGGGAGCAGTTTGCCCAGCATTTCGATCATGTACACAGTGATTTTCTCAGCAATATCAAAGCGCAATACTCCACGCTCAGTCCGCATGAACTTAAGCTATGCGCTTATTTAAGAATGAATTTATCCAGCAAGGAAATTGCCCAGCTGGAAAGTATTTCAGTGCGGGGTGTCGAAATCGGAAGATACCGTCTGAGGAAAAAACTAAAAATCAGCACAGAAACCAATCTGTTTGATTTCCTGTTGAATTTTTCCTCGCCTGATGTAAAGCAGAAGATCTAATAGAAAGACTGCAGGTATGTTTAAACCAGGTTCTCTTTAATGAACTTGTAGCTATGCGTTATGCTGTCGAATGGAGAACCAGGGCACTTATCCTGTTCAACAAAGAAAAATTTCATTCCGGCTTCGTTTTTATGCTGGAAAATGGTTTTGAAATCGATGATGCCGCTGCCTACCTCTGCAAAACTCTGATCTGCTTCCTTCGACATATCCTTAACATGCCAGAGCGGGAACCGGCCGGGATGTTTCTGGAATAAAGCCAGAGGGTCCTGTCCTGCTTTTTTAACCCAGTACAGATCGACTTCCATTTTTACCAGGTTTTTATCTGTTTTTTCCAGGAGGATATCATAGGGAAAAACTCCGTTTTGTACCTGGAATTCGAAGTCATGATTATGGTAACAGAACTGGATACCTGATTTCTTACAGGTTTCTCCGGCTTTATTAAAAATATCCGCCAGTTTTTTATAATGATCCAGGTCACCCCGTTCATTGGCAGACAAATAAGCGCAGACCATATATTTTAATCCAACGGCAGAGGCGTCGTCCACAGCCCTTTGCCAGTCGTGCAAAATGGTACCATTCACATCGGCTCCCTTCTCTTGTTCTTCTCCCAGTCTATAATGTCCGCTGTTTGCTTTTAAACCATTATTCGCCAAAACTTTTTTATACGTTGCTGCATCCATTCCGTAAAATTTTTCCGTGCCTGTATATGTTGCATTTTCGACGGAATTATATCCGATCTTGGCTACCTGTGCCAGGGTCGCCAACGGATCCTTGCCCATAGCATCGCGAACGGTATATAACTGAAGTCCGATCACAGGTGCAGCGGCCAACGTACCCAGCGGGCCTTTTACAAATACAGCTGCAGATAGTGCGGAGGCAGATTTAATAAAAACTCTTCTGGATGTCATAAATTAATTTTAAGCTTAGCAAGCGGTTTGTTTTATAAATGTATGATCTTTAAAACAAATTTCATTTTTTAAGCTACGTCTGTACTACTTCATACTGAAAATCAATCGCTGACCCCGGTGCAGTACTACTTCAATCCTACTACAACAAGTATTAAATTGCCATATGCTGTTCATCCTTTTTTAAAATTTATTACCTTTTACCCGGTTCGCCATATTGAAAATCTGTAAATATTAAATAATGAAAGCCTTCCTGCTTCTTACTTTTAGCCTGATCCTGGTTGTTGCAATGGGTAAGGAAAATGGACTTACAGCGCCACATACCCTGTTTTATACCGATCATCCCAGTTTACCTATCGGATCGCCGGCGCCACCCTTCTCGCTTCCGGCAACTGATGGCAAAACCTATACCCTGGCTTCTTTCAGTAAAGCAGAAGTATTAGTAATCATTTTTACCTGCAATCATTGCCCGACGGCACAGGCTTATGAGGACCGGATGATTCAGCTTACACAGGACTATGCAACCAAAAACGTGGCGGTAGTTGCCATCATGCCCAATGACCCCAGTTCTATCAACCTCGACGAGCTGGGATACACGGATATGGGAGATTCATTTGAAGAAATGAAATTGCGGGCAAAGGAGAAGAAATTCAATTTTCCGTATCTCTACGACGGTGAGAATGAAAAAGTATCCATCGCCTACGGACCTGTCGCGACCCCCCATGTTTACATATTTGACAAAAACCGAATCCTGCGATACAGCGGCCGGATTGACGATACAGAAAAACCGACCAAGACCCCTACGGTAAAGGATGCGCGTAATGCTATAGATGATTTATTGGCCGGGAAACCGGTTTCTGTTCCTACCACCAAGGTATTTGGGTGCAGTATCAAGTGGGCCGAAAAAAGTAACTGGATCGAAAAATCAAAAGCCAGCTGGGCGAAAGAACCGGTCACGTTGGATACGATCAGTGAACAAGGAATCAGGGAGCTCGTCCAAAATCATTCTGATAAACTGCGTCTGATCAATGTATGGGCCACCTGGTGCGGCCCCTGCGTAACAGAATTTCCGGAATTTATTACCATGAACCGGATGTACCGGAAAAGAGATTTTGAATTCATCAGCATCAGCGCCGATGAACTGTCAAAACAAAACAAAGCCCTCCAGTTTTTGCAAAAACAGGAAGCTTCTACCAGAAATTATATTTTTTCCGGAGAAAGCAAATACAAGCTGATTGAAGCCATAGATCCAAAATGGCCTGGTGCTCTCCCTTATACAATGCTCGTGGAGCCGGGAGGTAAAATAGTATATGCCAAAGAAGGTATTATCGACCCCGCCGAAATAAAGAAGGCAATTGTGGAAAATCCGGCTGTCGGGAGATACTATTAGAATTTGAAAATTTTGAAATTGATCAGCTGCATCATTTATAATTTTCCAAAATCCCGGCTTTTCAAATTTTTCGTGACCCCTTTACCAGAAGACCGTATATAATCCGGCCAGTATCCCCATAATAATTACGGAACCCAGAACGAAAACTTTCGAAACCCTGAAGTCATTTTTATCAATAACAATTGTGTGGTCAGCCTGATCGGTAGCGGGTTTGGCTAAACTGATTCCGATCATGATCAAAACTATAATTACAAAATCTATCGTCATACGGTCCAGGAAAGGAAAATCGGGGAAGGCCCCTCCAGTCCATGAGGGTAGAAACTTTAAGATTGTCGATACCGGTATTGTAAGCAGACTTCCGGTAAGCGCTGCAGTTGCTGTAGTACGCTTCCAGAAAAATCCCATCAGAAAGATTGCGAGTACACCCGGGGAAATAAATCCGACATACTCCTGAATGAACTGGTAAGCCTGATCAAGGTTTTTCAGCGCCGGTGCAATAAGCGCCGCGATGCCCATTGAAACGATTACAACCCATTTACCAATACCAACCAATTGTTTTTCGGAAGCATTCCGATTAAAATACTTCTTATAAATATCCAGTGAAAAAATGGTTGAAATGCTGTTTGCTTTCCCGGCCAGTGAGGCGACAACGGCGGCTGTCAATGCCGCAAAGGCCACTCCTTTCAATCCGGGAGGTAATAAATTCATCAGGGTTGGATAGGCATGATCGGGTTTGATCACTCCCTCCGGCATCATCTCCTGCTGGAACAACCCGTTTTTGTGCAAAACAAACATGGTAATACCGGGCAATACGACAATAACGGGCACAAGCAATTTTAGAAATGCTGCGAAGAGCAATCCACTCCTTGCTGTTTTCAGATTGGCACCCAATGCGCGCTGGATAATATACTGGTTGCATCCCCAGTAAGCCAGGTTATTGATCAACATACCTCCAATTATGACCGAAGTCCCGGGGAGATCTTTATAGTAAGGATCGCCCTTGTGAAAAATCATATGAAAATGATCGGGTGCTTCCTTGCGTAGAATAGATAATCCTTTCAACAGGTTGCTGCCGAATCCAAAATGATCGGAAAGCAAAGTAAGCGCCAGGTATGTGGTCACCAGTCCGCCAATAAGAAGCACCAGCACCTGAATCACATCCGTATATCCAATTACTTTCATACCACCAAGAGTTACGATTACGGAGAACATGGCGAGTCCCGCGATACTCCACCCGAAAGAAATATCAGAAATTGACGTGATGGCCAAAGCACCCAGGTAAATGATAGAAGTGAGATTCACAAAAACATATACCAGCAACCAGAACACCGCCATGATAGTGCTCACCTGCTGGCTGTATCGCCTGGCCAGGAATTGTGGCATAGTGAAAATCTTATTTCGCAGGTAGATGGGCAGAATAAATACGGCCACAATGATCAGGGTAGCAGCTGCCATCCATTCATAAGTTGAGATAGCCAGACCCAAAGCATAACCCGAGCCCGACATGCCTATAAAATGTTCAGCAGAAATATTGGATGCAATGAGTGATGCTCCAATAGCCCACCAGGTGAGAGAGCCTTCGGCCAGGAAAAAATCTTTGGAATCGGTCGTAGTGGATTTTTTCTTATGGTACACATAGTACCCATAGGCGGAAACAACTATAAAATAAATAAAAAATACAAGGTAGTCCGCTCGCTGTAATTTGTGCACGGGAAAAAATTCTCCTGTTTCAGTATGTTCGGATGATTAAAATTTCAAGGTTGAAGGGAGGTATTTATTTACCAGTCCTTCATAGTAAGGTTTAAGTTTATTCCAATCGGGTGGTACCGGGTTTTTTGAATAGAGATCGTAGGGATTGAAGAGCTTCACCCATTTTAGCATATCCCGGTCATGTTCATCCAGTAAGTAATCATAAGCGCCCTCCCGGTGCCAGGCATAAAATGAATGGTAGCGGAGCATGTATAAAGCAGGTTCCGGAAGCGAATCTTTCATCATCTGATAAACATATTCATCATGTCCCCAGGACATATTCACGTTACGCAATCCACAGCGGGATTTATAAATACCTAACTCTGTATTAAGGTTTGGATCATTCGTATCCGGATTAAGCGCAAAGAATTCAGGATAAACAACCTTATCGGAATGTGCACAACCTACCGGGAATGTATCCCCGACAACGGCCCATTGTGGTTCGCCAAACAAACAGAGCACTTTCCCCATATCATGCATCAGACCGACCATAACCATCCAGTCCGGATGGCCATCTGTCCGAATAGCTTCCGCGGTCTGCAAAAGATGCTGAAACTGGTCCAGGTCGGTATCCGGATCTGAATCATCCACAAGCTGGTTCAGGAACTGGAAGGCGTCCCAAACGGGCATTTCTTTCTTGTTGAACTGCAGGTATTCGTTTCTTTTTGCCTGTACAAAATCGTAGGTCTGATAGGTATGATTCAACCGGTAGAATTCGCGAACAGTATCTCTGGCCGGTGCATCATAATTCCGGAATTCGTCTTTTGATTTGGCAGGGGCATCCTGTTCAGGATATCTTTTTAATACATCTTCTTCCCATTCATCGAGGCTGCTGAGGGGTGCGATTTCCGTTTGCGTAAAAGTTTTCAGATTTGACATAGCAGGCAATTTCCTGAATTTACGAAATCTTCCATTTTCATCAAATAAAATTCCCCGTATTGTCAAAGAATAATAATTTTATCGCCCATCTAAAAACCAGTAATATGAAAAAAATTCTTACTTGTCTGTTAGTTCCCGGGTTTCTGGCAGCGAATGCACAAAAGCACAAACTGGTGCAGCTATGGGCTACTGACGCAGTGGTAGCGACTCCTGAATCTGTGCTTGCGGATACAAAAGATCATAAACTCTATGTTTCCCTGATCGATGGCGGACCCTGGGATGCGGATGGTAAGGGTGGCATCGGACGCCTGACAGATATGGGTACCCAATACGATTCTTTGTGGTTTACCGGATTAAGTGCTCCCAAAGGCCTGGGTTTTCACCGGAATAAAATGTATGTGGCTGATATTTCCGATGTTGTAGTGATTGACGTATCCTCTGCAAAACAGATCCGCAAAATACCTGTGGAAGGCGCCAGCGGGCTGAATGATATTACAGTGACGGAAGATGGAATAGTGTATGTTTCAGATTCGAAAACCTCTAAGGTCTGGAAACTGAAAGATGAAAAACCAACGCTCTACCTGGACAGTGTCAAGGGCGCCAACGGGCTGAAAGCGGTTAAGGATGATCTCTACTATGCGCAGGGTTCGGCCCTTATGAAGGCGGATGCAAAAAAACAAATTACCCGGATTGCGGATGTCGGACAAGGAATTGACGGCATCGAACCTGTTGGAAACGGAGATTTTCTGGTTACTTCCTGGTCAGGTTATATTTTTTATGTTTATGCCAATGGACAAACCGAATTGCTATTAGATACCCATGAACAAAAAAAAAATACCGCAGATATTGGCTATGATCCGGTAAAAAAAATTGTTTATGTTCCAACTTTTTTCGACCGGAGAATTGTGGCTTACCAGCTTAGCAGTCAGTAACTGCCGGCACTAATCAGGCTATTATTTTTTCTTTTTTTTAGGTACCGGTTTGACAGGGGATTCCTGGTTGAGGACCGCTGCGGGGAATTCGCTTATATAAACTGCACCGTGTTTAAGTCTTCCCTTACCATTATTCTTTGTCCAGATCTGCGTGATGATATAATGTGAAACAGCAGACTGATTTGTGCTCTCCTCCTCCTGGTAATAATAAACACTGAAACGGATATCCGAACCTCTGCCAAATGCATCCCCACCCACAAGGCCGATGGGTTGTCCTGCCCTAACCGACTGACCTGGTTTTACCAGCGCAGAATTTTTTTTCAGGATCCCGTATCGTGCAAACGAACAATCTGCCTGTGAAATTTCGATATAATTCTCCTGGCCGATACTCGACTGACCGGCATCATTTGCTGCGTTCTGATCCTGTACAATATTTATGACTCCTTTTCTTGCCGCATAAATCGTGTCACCCGGTTTCATTTTCAGCCGAAGAACATACCAGGATGCAGAATCCGAAGTTTTATCGGGCGACATTTCATAGACCTGTGCGTTCATACCGGGCGAAATGGGAAGCAGATAGGTAAAATCTCTTATCACTGCGGGGTGCATGCAACCTTTCTGATAACTGCTGTTAAATTTGAATTGCACTGCTTCCTGTGCGTTAATAGCGGAAATGGAAAACAATTTATTATACCCTGGTTTGACCTCTGCGTGGAAGGGAAGCGGCTGATCAGATTTTACATTTTCAAAAGAAGTAAAACCCACTGCCAATATATAATTGCAATAAGCATGGTTGATACAGGAAAAAACATAGGCGCCTTTCGAATCCATTTCATACTTCACTTCGATTATTCTCTGTGAAAAAATGGACAGGCTATTTAATAAAAAGATCAGGAAAGACAACAGGAATTTTTCTTTTCGAAAATCTATTGACATAATGAAAAAGTTTAAATAGCTCTATCAAGCAATTCAACCCACAGCATTCGAATGGACTATGATACAGTCTATTAAATTTATTATTTTCCGCTGACCTGGCCTATAAGTGGGTAACCTGAAACCAATTTTGTCTGGTGCTACGTGATAAATTCATGCAGGTTGCCTCGCAGGTTATTAATATTTCAATTTTTAATATGATATGTAAATGCAATATTTTTACCAATTATTAAAAATGAAGCCGGACTTATGAGAAGAATATTATTATTTGCCCTGATAATTGGTGTTTATATTTCCTGCAAGAAAAGCAGTACGCCAGATCCCACACCGCCACCGCCGTCACAGGAAGACACGTTGAATGGCTGGTACAAACAAGCTAATTCCGGCATTGAGCTGGAGGATGTATGGTTTACGGATGTAAAAAATGGATTTGTGGCAGGCGCTAATGGATTGTACGCATCTACGGACAGTGGTAATACCTGGTCGGGCATTGCGGGTACCAGTGGATTTCGCGTTTTCAATATGCAGTTCACAGACAATCTACATGGCTTTGTTCAGGGACTTTCGCAGATGGCGGTATCTGTTGACGGCGGTAAAACCTGGAAACAAAAGTCATTACCCACTAGCAATGCATTTACGTTTCAATTCATCACCGCATCCGCGGGTTATTATAGTGATTATAAAAAAGGGATTTATAAAACAGTGGATACCGGCAATACCTGGAAATCAATTTTCACCGGGGCAGTCACTGACTCAAATTTTATTTTCAATTTTCTTGATACGAGCGCGGGATTTGTGATGGTGAATGCAAATTTCAGTAATACGGTGAATGGTGGCACCACCTGGAACCTGGTAGCTTCCAATATTACAAACCCCAGTTTCCCGAGCTACTATAAAATGCAATTCACTGATTCGCTTAATGGCTATTGCGCCTCGCCGCAGGGTCTGTTTAAAACAACAGATGGGGGGAAAACCTGGCAAAATAAACTACCACGGGAAACAACGTTTATGGTGCCTTATTTTTTGGATAAGAATAATGGATTTTGTCTGGCAGCCAATACTATCTATAAAACAACCGACGGGGGCAATCAATGGACCGTAAGTTGTCAACTGGCTAAAGATGATTTTTCCGGAATGCATTTTCTGGATATGAATACCGGTTGGGCTTCCACATTTGGAGGTTTGGTGCTGAGACTCAAGCCCTGAACCCTTTATTCATAATTCCCTAACATTGGCTTCATCCTGAATTCACATGCGGGTTGTTATTTTACATCAAGATGACACCCATGAAGCAGCTCAGTTATTTTTTTACCAGAATCGGTATCCGGCTTTTTTTAGCCAGGCTTTCCGCTTTTTACCCGGCATTCCGGTGTTATAAAATCCATTAATGGATTTTGTAAAACAATATCCCGGATGAAAATATTGTATGCCATACAGGGCACTGGGAACGGTCACCTGAGCCGTGCGCGAGAAATTATTCCTATACTTCAGAAAAAAGGAGACCTCGACCTGCTCATCAGCGGAACCCAGGCCGATGTTGAACTTCCTTATGCTGTACGATATCGTTTCAAAGGATTATGTTTCATTTTTGGTAAAAAGGGTGGCATAGACGTAATGGCTACTTACAGAAAGAGCAACCTGAAACGGCTATATGAAGAAATAAAGAGCCTGCCGGTAGAAGAATATGATCTGGTAATAAGTGATTTTGAACCTGTAAGTGCCTGGGCCTGCAAAAGAAAACATAAACACTGTGTCGGGCTAAGCCATCAGGCCGCCGTTATTCATAAAAAGGCTCCCAAGCCGGAAAAAAATGACCTGATCGGAAAAGCTATCCTGCTCAATTATGCTCCCGTAACTGTTGCGTACGGATTTCATTTTGAAAATTATGATGAAGAGATTTTTACTCCGGTGATCCGAAGCGAGATCAGAACCCCTTTAACCGAAAAAAAACCTCACTATACAGTATATCTTCCTGCTTACTCTGATAAAAGAATCATCAGACTCTTGTCAACTATAAAAGATATTCAATGGGAGGTGTTCAGCAAACACAGTAAGACTACATACCGGGAAGGAAAACTTTTCATACGTCCGATCGAAAATGATAGGTTTATAGAAAGTCTGATCAGCTGCACGGGAATTCTCTGTGGCGCAGGCTTCGAGACTCCTGCGGAAGCCCTGTTTCTGAAAAAAAAGTTATTGGTAATTCCGATGAAAGGCCAGTATGAACAACAATGTAATGCGGCTGCTCTCGCGGCCATTGGAGTACCGGTTTTAAAATCTCTGAAAGAAAAACATCTGGAAAAAATAAAATCCTGGTTGCTGCATCCGCAATCCATACCGGTTAGCTATCCGGACATTACAGAAAAAATTATTGACCAGGTAATCCGGGAAAATATTATGGAAGAAAATGGTTTGGTCCGATCCCTTGATGAAGGGATTCGTTCCGTTAAAATATTGAAAGAAAAAAGTCTTGAACGTATCCTAAAACAATCGACCGAATAACATGCAGTTGAACCGGGAAGCGTTCGGCGATGATTTTTACTGGGGTGTCTCAACGGCGGCTTACCAGATCGAAGGAGCGCATGATTTGGATGGAAAGGGTGTTTCCATCTGGGACCGGTTCACACAGCGGAAGAAAAAAATCCTCGACGGCCATCACGGAAATATTGCGTGTGATTTTTATAACCGGTACCGGGAAGATATCTCTTTGTTAAGTCAGCTACATATCCCCAATTATCGCTTTTCTATCGCATGGAGCAGAATCTTTCCACAGGGTATCGGACCGGTTAACCATTCCGGAGTAGATTTTTATAACCGCGTGATAGATGAATGCCTGCGGTATGATATTGAGCCATGGGTAACTTTATATCATTGGGATCTTCCGGAGACACTGGAAGACAAAGGCGGATGGACGAACCGTGATATGATCGGCTGGTTTGAAACTTATGTTGAATACTGTATAAAACAATTTGGTGACCGGGTGAAGCGCTGGATGATTTTGAATGAACCTATGGTATTCACCGGCGCCGGTTACTTTCTCGGGGTTCATGCACCCGGCAGAAAAGGTCTCTCAAATTTTCTTTCCGCGGTACACCATGCAGCTCTTTGCCAGGCGGAAGGCGGGCGGATCGTAAAGAGCCTCGACAAAGATGCATTGGTGGGAACAACATTCTCCTATTCACATTTGGAGCCGTACAGGGATATTGAAAAGGACCACAAGGCAGTCAAAAAAACAGATGCTCTACTGAATCGCCTTTTTATAGAGCCCCTTTTGGGTCTTGGATATCCATTACAGGATCTGAAAATATTACAAAGACTGGAAGGATTCTACAAAAACGGCGACAGTGCAAGACTTGCCTTTGATATGGATTTTGTCGGCTTACAGAATTATACACGGGAAATCGTGCGGCATGCTCCTTTTATGCCATTCATAAAAGCAAAAATTATTAAAGCCAGTAAAAGAAAGGTGGAGAAAACCCAAATGGACTGGGAAGTGTATCCACCCGCAATATTTCAGGCCCTCACCCGTTGGAGCAGATACAAAAATCTTAAGGATATTATTGTAACGGAAAATGGGGCAGCTTTTGAAGACGAATGCATTGAAGGAAACGTATATGATCCAAAAAGGTTAAAATATATTCAAAATCATATCGCACAGGTATACTTATCCAGACTTGCCGGCACGAGAGTGAAAGGATACTTTATTTGGACCCTCCTGGATAATTTTGAATGGGCCGAAGGATTCCATCCTAAATTCGGACTGGTACATGTAAATTTTGAAAATCAGGAGAGAATTGTGAAAGCCTCGGGTGACTGGTATTCCGGGTTCCTTTCCGGAAAAATATCAGCGGATATCCCTTAATCCCACCATTTTCTTTTTATCCTGGTCCCATATTTTTAAGCGGAGACAGGCATAAATTTCCTTTATATTCAGTGAAGTACGTTTGCAGGATTGTAATTCCTTGAATTTTGCCATCACTTCGGGAAGTCGATAAAAAGGTATTTTGGAATTCAGGTGATGGATATGATGATAACCGATATTGCCGGTTAACCAGGCCATGACCGGACTCATTACCATGTAACTGGAAGACTCCATAGCCGCTTTCTCATAAGCCCAATCGTTGTTTTCAGAAAATGTCACACCAGGAAAGTTGTGCTGGGCGTAAAAAAGATATGCCCCCATGGCAAATGCAATCATAAAAGGAAGAAAAAATAAACAAAACCAGATCTGCCATCCCAGAAAAATAAACAACAGTATTGATACCGTAACATGAAGTACGAGAGCCACCAGGGAATCATAATGTTTGCGTGGACTACTCACAAAGGAGGCAATGCACATTCCAAAAATGAACATGGAAAAATATCCGAAGGCAATCGTCATCGGATGACGGATAGCCAGGTATTCAAATTTCTGGCGGCTGGTCATTTCCTGATATTTTTTCCGCGTGGCAATCGGATAAGATCCAATGCTGGCACTGAATAATTTAGAATTGTTATTATGATGGTGATCATGCGATCTTTTCCATATACTGGTGGGAGAAAGAATAAAAAATCCAAAAACTGTCATGATTACATTGGCAAGTTTGGAATGAGTCAAAATAGAATGGTGTTGGTGATCATGATAGATAATAAACATACGTACCATTAATAATCCGGCAAGAATACTAAAGGCAAGTCTGACAGGGAAAATGGGGATCAGGAAAGTACCTGCTAACGCCAGGCCAAGGAATAACAGGGTCGTTAGCGCATAAGTCCAGCTTTTAAATCTAATTTCCTTGGCGAATGGTTTGGTTGCTAAAATGAGATCTTTACCGGAAAGCATGACTTACTTTTAAATTTGAGGTCGAACGTGTTTCCATCTCCGGTGAGTCCATAACCAGTTTTCTGGTTGACTCCGGATATCAGCTTCCAGCCTTCTGGTATGTATTTCGGTAATCGTCCCGGTTTTCTGAAGCATCGAAGGTAGTTCAATTTTTTCAGCAAACACTTTGTAGTAGCCCCTTTTAACTCTTCTTATACTAATATAAACAATTGGATAACGGATCTTTAACGCAATTTTTTCAATTCCCAGAAACACGGGTGTATCCTGATTTAGGAAATCCATCCAGTATGCACGATCCGGAAGAGGCGACTGATCAGCAATAAATGCAGTAGCAGTAAGTTGTTTACGGTTATTGAGCATATCCCGCAATGTGTCTTTCATGGCAATCAGGCGGGTACCAAAACGGGTTCGCATTCTGTATACCAAACCGTTAAAATATTTGTTAGCCAGGGGATGATAAATTACATATAACTGGTGTTTACAACAGATGCTAAATGTATTGCCACCCCATTCCCAGTTTCCAAAATGACCCATCACAACCATGAAACTCTGGTTTTCATTAGCAAGTTTCCCGAATATAGCCAGCGTTTCCGGCGTAAATTCACAATGTTTCACCATATCTTCTTTGGAAATGGTGAGTGTCTTAAAAGTTTCCAGGAAAAGGTCACAGAAATAACGGTAGAATTTTTTTTCAATTTCCTTAATCTCTTTTTCGGTTTTTTCAGGAAATGAATTTTTCAGGTTACCACGGACAACCCCGCGACGATACCGAAGCAGGTAATATAGGAGCAGGTAGACCCCGTCGGAGAACAAATACAATAGGGGAAAAGGCAATATGGCTAAGAGATAAATAAAGGGAAGGCAGAAATAATAAAAAAGTGCAGGTAAAAGATTTTTCACTTAGAAAAAGTCAAAGATATAGCAATAATTCATAGTAGATTGCGTTATCATTTGTTATTACATCCGCAATGAGATCCAGATTCCATAATCACTATTTCCTGATTTTATTGATCTTAGTCATTTGCAGTTGCGAAAAAAGTAATCCGTTGGTAACCGACGGTCCGGCTGACTATTACCCCATGGTGGTAGGTAATTATATCATTTACAGGATGGATTCATTAAAATTTGTAAATGTAGGTTCGCAGGATACGGTAATCAGTTACCATGCTAAAGAAGTTGTTACAGACAGTATAGTGGACAACCTGGGAAGGGCCAGTTATCGCGTTATCCGGTATTTAAGTGATACGACAGAGACTTCCGAATGGGTGCCGTCTATTGCTTATATGGTCACCCCATTGAAAAATTCGGTAGAAGTAACGGAAAATAACCTGCGTTTTATAAAGCTGGTAACGCCCGTCCAGGACGGCATTTCCTGGCAGGGAAATGCTTATATAGATACCAAATCAGACAATTCAACTGTGCCGTATATGGACGGATGGAACTATACTTATGCCAACACCGGCCTGCCTTACGATGTGCTGGCTGGAACCATTCCGGTTACTGTTACAGTAAATGAAGCAGATGAAGTGACCGGCTTAGGAGACGGATCCTATACTCAAACAGTATATAGCGCAGAAGTGTACGGGAAAAATATCGGATGCATATATAAAAAATTCCTGTATTCAGTATATCAGTCACCCAATGTGGAATATCCATCCGGAGCAACAATCGGCTATGGTCTTACATTCAATATGGTTTCCCATAATTAATCGCTTTGCGTTTATTTTTATTTATTTTAATCTTTATATCCAGGCAGGCTTCAGCCCAGGAGTATAAATACCTGATCCGACTAAAAGATAAAATAAATAACGGGTACAACCTTGCTAATCCATCTGCCTTCCTTTCAGAGAAATCTATTCAACGGCGTACGAAACAGAATATAGGTCTTGAGTTCACCGACCTGCCGCTCACACAAGCATATATTGATAGCATTTCCACTGTTGCGTACACTCGTATTATAAATAAATCCCGATGGTTCAATCAATTATTGATCGGCACCACAGATACGACCATACTCGCAAGGAACCGGTCATTTTCTTTTGTCCTCTCTCTTGAACCTGTTAATAATAGGC
>Ga0097621_100000766_pt1 | contig 22510 bp, 19 predicted proteins | sample KBSMisM72_FD_73165 | JGI IMG/M metagenome (GOLD analysis project Ga0097621, IMG submission 73165) | Miscanthus rhizosphere microbial communities from Kellogg Biological Station, Michigan, USA - KBS Miscanthus M7-2 (version 2) (version 2) | ecosystem: Host-associated > Plants > Roots >... | reverse complement strand
TTGCTGGTTGCAGGCGACGTGTATCGTCCAGCGGCTATTGAACAGTTGAAAGTTTTGGGTGAGCAGATCGGCATTCCGGTTTATGCCAACCTGGAATCAAAAGACCCGATTGCAATTGCAAGAGAAGGTGTTGCACAGGCTAAGCAAAACGGCAATAACGTAGTGATTGTGGATACCGCTGGTCGTTTATCGATTGACGAGGCCATGATGAAGGAAATTGAGCAGGTAAAAGCAGCTGTAAATCCACACGAGATATTATTTGTGGTGGACTCCATGACCGGTCAGGATGCAGTGAATACGGCAAAAGTATTTAACGATCGCCTCGACTTTACCGGAGTTGTTTTAACCAAGCTTGACGGTGATACCCGTGGTGGTGCGGCGCTCTCGATCAAGTCGGTAGTGAATAAGCCGATTAAGTTCATCGGTACCGGCGAGAAGATGGAAGCACTGGATGTGTTCCACCCTGATCGTATGGCATCGCGTATCCTGGGCATGGGCGACGTGGTTTCGCTGGTTGAACGCGCGCAACAGCAGTTCGACGAAAAAGAAGCTGCCGAGCTGCAAAAGAAGATACGTAAAAACAAGTTTGACTTTAACGACTTCTACAGCCAGATACAGCAGATCAAGAAGATGGGTAACATGAAGGATCTGATGGGAATGATACCGGGCGTTGGCAAGATGATGAAGAACGTAGAGGTGGATGATGATGCTTTTAAAAACATCGAGTCGATCATCCTGTCGATGACACCTTATGAAAAAGAAAACCCGGATTCTATCAACCAAAGCCGTCGCAACCGTATTGCGAAAGGTTCAGGGACCGATTTGCAGGAAGTAAATCGTCTGATCAAACAGTTTGAGGATATGCGCAAGGTGATGAAACAGATGAGCAATCCTGCGGCTATGGCAAGCATGATGCGCAGAATGCCAAGATAAATGATTTCGGAATTCGGAAGGACGAATTCGGAATTTTGAATATATAAATAAAGAGCGGCTTTTGGCGCTCTTTTTTGTGAAGACACAATAGCATCATATTTACATCATGAAACTAACCTTATCACTAATTGCAATTACCATTTCAATTAACTTGCTGGCCCAGACCAAAAGCGTCACAAATGAAGACCAATCTTCAGGACTAAAAGAGAAGTACCATGTCTTAAAATCTAACAAGAACATAAAAGAAGGCCCATATGCTGCATATTCCATTTATGGAGATCAACTGGTTTGTGAGGGTCTTTATAAGAATAATCTAAAAGACAGCGTCTGGAATTACTACAATTTTCAGCACAAGCTGGCGGAATTTGGAAGTTACTCGAATGGCGAAAAAGTAGGTATTTGGAATGCCTTTGATTCAAAAGGCGGATTGCAGATACAATTTGATTATACCAACAAGAAGCTGTTAATTTATCATCGCACCAAATCAGATAGTGCTAGTCGCCAATTTTATGTTATTAGCGGCAATGATACTGTGAAGACCTTTTTAGGGCGCGCTCCTATATTTCTTGATGGTGAGGCGAGATCTATGCAGCAATTGCTAATGGGTATTCATTATCCAAGATCTGCTAAGGAACATAACGTACAGGGGAAAGTGTTGGTTAGATTTATAATAGACTTGAATGGCAAAGCTTCAAATTTCAGGGTTAAGAAATCATTGGGTTATGGTTGTGATGAAGAAGCTTTAAAGGCAGTTAAGCGTGCATTTGACGGTGGGGATTGGCTTCCCGGTTTATTAAATGGAAATCCTGTTGTTGTAGACTATGAGGCACCGGTAAGTTTTACCCTTGAAACAGTCGATCGTTAATAAATCCGATTCGAAATATGCTAAAATAACCTTAGAGCGGCCCGGGCCGCTCTTTTTGTATAAATACTTTATCTTTAGCATTATCAATAATCAACTATGCGGAAGTACACCCTTTGCCTGTTTTCTTTTTGTTCTCTTTTTTGTTTCTCTGCCAAAGCTCAATCAGCCGGCGCGGTGATCGACGTACAACATTATAGCTTTAACATCCAGCTGAATGATAAGAACGATACCATCAAAGGCCAGGCAGGAATCAACCTTAGATATCTGAAGGATGCCGGTTCATTCCACATTAACCTGGTAAACCAGAAAGCCGGTGGAAGGGGTATGTTGGTTAGTAGTGTAACAGAAAATGGTAAGTCCATATCGTTCCAGCAAAATGCCGACGATGTAATTATTTCTACAGACGGTAAAGCAGGAACCGAACATCAATACACCATTACCTATAGTGGCATCCCTGCTGATGGCTTGATCATTTCGAAAAATAAATTCGGGCACCGTACTTTTTTTGGAGACAACTGGCCTAATCGTGCGCATAACTGGCTGCCCTGCGTGGATGAGCCCGCTGATAAAGCGACTGTCGATTTTATAGTAACTGCTCCTGATCATTACCAGGTGGTATCGAACGGTTTAAAAATCGATGAGAAGACATTGCCTGATAATATGAAATTGACCCACTGGAGCGAGAAAGCGCAATGCCCTACCAAAGTAATGGTTATCGGCGTGGCTGAGTTTGCGATAGATCATACGGGCGACGTAAATAACATTCCGGTTTATACCTATGTTTTCCCGGAGAATAAGGGTAAAGGGTTTACCAGCTATGCGGTAGCCAAAGAAATATTGGCGTACTATATAGGCAAAGTTGGTCCGTATGCTTTTGAGAAACTGGCCAATGTACAATCAAAAACTATATTCGGCGGGATGGAGAACTCGGGCTGTATCTTTTATTTTGAAGAATCAGTGGGCGACAGAGGCATTGAGGAATTGATGGCGCACGAGATTGCGCACCAATGGTTCGGCGATGCCGCAAGTGAAACAAAATTCAGTCATCTATGGCTTAGCGAAGGGTTTGCCACTTACATGACTAACGTTTACCTGGAGCATAAATACGGTGCAGATACTTTAAAGCAACGTCTTAAAGCCGACCGCGAGACCGTTTTTGATTTTGAGAAGAAAAGAAAAACAGCTGTGGTAGATACCACTGTTCATGATAATTACATGGTTTTGCTAAACGCTAATAGCTACCAGAAAGGCGGATGGGTGTTGCACATGCTGCACCGAAAGTTAGGTGAAGAAGCATACTGGAAGGGGATTCGGTCTTACTACACCAAATATAATGGCGGAAATGCGAACACCGATAATTTGCGCGCCGAACTGGAAAAAGCCAGTGGCCAAAATCTGGAGCAGTTTTTTAAGCAATGGGTCTACACCGGTGGTGCTCCGCACCTGAAATATGGATGGTTGTATGACGAAAAGAAGAAAGTTTTGGATATAACTATAGTTCAAGAGCAAATTCATCCTTTCGAGGTTTCGCTTCAAATGATGATTGGCAATAAAATGCACACATTTGACTTAAAAAATAAAATGTCTCATTTTGAGATACCAATGACTTTAAAACCAACGCAGGTTTTGACTGACCCTAATGTGAATTTATTGGCACAATTTAAACAAGTTAACTATGTTCAGATTATGTTAGAAAACAAAAGTCCATTTTAATTTAGTTCTGTATTATAGCCATCATTTCATATATTATTTTGTAAATCAAAATATTTCAAAATAATATACTTTTATTAAAATATAAGCGTTATAACACTAAACCAATAAATCACAAGCAGATACCTCACCCTATAGATATCTGTAAGCCGTTAACCTTTAATCATTTATAGCTATGATCAGGACTTATCAATCCATTTATGTATCGTCTTACAGATGGATATTCAGAAATTTCGGCCAGGGTAAATTGCCTCAATTCAAATCATTATTTAATGTGAGCTTTTTGTTGATCATTACTTTGACAACTGCAATGATTTTAGCCCAATTTGCATTACGATCAGGGTGGACAACGGGCGGTATGGCGGGTAATATTGTTCTTCTGTTTGGCGCGGTGTTTTTTATGCTGGCGAATTACCTGGTGCTTTTAAATAACCGTTGGCTAAAACGGTTAAATAATAATCTGGCCCATATCAGCAAACACAATATGAATGCTGTATCTATTGTTGTGCTGATCAATATCATCATTATTTGTAGCTTTATGCTGTTCACAGCAGTATAAATGAGCCTATCGAATATTGATTTTCAAACCATTAACTGGTCCGAAATTATAAAAACCATACATCCCGGCGAAAGAGGCGAAGCCACGTGGCAAACCCTGCAATTTCCCGGGTTGCGCATCAGGATAGTAAACTATTCGGCTGGTTACCTGGCCGATCATTGGTGCCAAAAAGGTCATATCGTGCATTGTCTGGAAGGTGAATTTGTAAGCGAATTGGAGAGCGGCGGGGAATTCACTTTAACTGCCGGTATGACCTATGTTGTTTCTGACGAGTTAAGCAGCCACCGCTCAGTTTCCAAAAATGGCGTCAAACTGCTCATCATAGATGGTGATTTCTTAAAGTAAGCCTTACCAAAGGAATCGCGTTGATTTCCGCCCCTCACAAAAATTCTATATCTTTCCCGTAGAATAAACTTTATCCATTGTGTTAGTTAAAACTTTTGGGAGTGCGGTATATGGTATCGAGGCGATTACCATAACCATCGAAGTAAATATAAGCGGCGGGGCCAAGCCATTCTATTTGATTGTTGGCCTGCCGGACAATGCCGTGCGTGAATCTATGCAGCGTATTGAAGCTGCCCTGCAAACCAACAATTTCCGTATGCCCCGGCAAAAAATAATCGTGAATATGGCCCCGGCGGACATCCGCAAAGAAGGCTCGGCATACGATCTTCCAATAGCTGTCGGGATACTCGCTGGTTCCGGTCAGGTAGTTAATGAGAACCTGGATAAATACATTATTATGGGAGAACTTTCACTCGACGGAAGTTTGCAGCCGATAAAGGGCGCTTTACCAATAGCGATCCAGGCAAGGAAAGAAGGGTTTAAAGGATTTATCCTACCCAAGCAAAATGCACGTGAAGCAGCCATTGTAAACGAACTGGAGGTTTATGGCGTGGAAAGCATAAGTGAGGTAGCAGGATTCTTTAATGGCGATGTGCAGCTAACCCCTGAAATAGTAAATACCCGGGAAGAATTCTTTAATAGCCTGAACAACTACGACAGTGATTTCAGTGATGTTAAGGGACAGGAAAATATAAAACGCGCTTTAGAAATAGCTGCAGCAGGCGGGCATAACGTCATCCTGATCGGTCCGCCTGGTGCAGGTAAGACCATGCTGGCAAGGCGTCTGCCATCTATACTGCCGCCACTAAGCCTGAATGAATCGCTGGAAACCACTAAAATACACTCGGTGGCAGGTAAGATGGCAGCAACCGATGCTTTGGTAACGGTAAGGCCATTCCGCTCGCCGCATCATACGATTAGCGATGTAGCGTTAGTAGGCGGCGGAAGCAACCCGCAACCGGGTGAGATTTCGTTGGCGCATAACGGCGTGTTGTTTCTGGATGAGTTGCCTGAGTTTAAGCGTACGGTACTTGAAGTAATGCGGCAGCCACTCGAAGAGCGCAGAATAACAGTTTCAAGAGCCAAACTCTCGGTGGATTACCCTGCCAATGTAATGCTGATAGCCAGTATGAATCCGTGTTTATGCGGATTTTATAACCACCCAGAGAAGGAATGCACCTGTCCGCCGGGTGCGGTTCAAAAATATCTGAACAAAATATCAGGGCCACTACTCGACCGTATCGACCTGCATGTAGAGGTAACACCGGTTAATTTTTCGGAGCTATCATCCGACCGTTTAGCCGAAAAGAGCGAAGACATCCGCGACCGTGTGATCAAAGCCCGCGATATACAAACCGAGCGTTTCGGTAACAAACCGGAGTTGCATGCCAATGCGCAAATGAGCCCGCAAATGGTTAGGGATCTTTGCAAGATTGATATGGCCGGACAAGCCCTGCTAAAACGTGCTATGGAGAAACTAGGCCTCAGCGCACGTGCTTATGACCGTATTTTAAAAGTATCCCGCACTATTGCCGATTTGGCTGGAAGCGAAGAAATAAAGCTGGAACATTTGGCAGAGGCTATTCACTTTAGGAGTTTGGATAGAGAGAGCTGGGCGGGATAAATTCAAAATAAATTATGAGACGTTTTATCGTACCAATACTATTGTTTGTTATTAGCGGGTGCTACAGCGCAGGTACTTTAGGAGGATTTAAGATTATAAATTTTCCAGTAAGTAAACGTAAGTTAGTTATAGCGATTGACTCATTCTATAAATTAAAGCCACAATACCAAATGCCTGAAAAATGGAGGGATTTAGATGATTGGTCAGCTCGCGGTTATGACTTTTTGGATAGCAGACTATTTTATTTTAGTTCCAAGCCAGAAGAGATGTACTACGTGACTTTTATAGGAGACGGAAATGATAAAGTACAAGCGGATACTAGTATGACCAGTATTAGTATTAGAGTTATATACAATAGTGACAAGCGTATGTTATATCAAAAAGACGTTAATGCTATCGAAGAACAACGCATTAATTATAGGTTTGAAAAAGAGATTGTTTCTTATCTTGAAAAGTTGACAAATTCAAAATCAACGTATAATGATTAGTCGGGTTCTCCGCCCTTGTTGGTATCGTCGCCAACAAAGCTGGCAATTCAGGGCAAAAGGATTCTATAAATCGTGATGTCTATGAAGTTCAAGAAGATGTCGAACTATCGCATTGTATTTATTTTAATGCTGCTTATTTGCTCATGTAAAAGCAACAATTGGAAGACAGTTGAGTTAGGTCGATTTCTGTTAGATGTTCCGCAAAACTTTAATTTCAAACATCAAGTTGGGATCGACTCAGAAGGAGGCGTAATTACCAATGATACCATCATTTTCTTTACGAATTATGGCCGGTATACAGACACTTTATTTCCCACGCCTCAACAATATCTTGCCAGGCACTATTTTGTAAATGATGCCCAAGGCCAGTTTATGAAAGCCGGAATAGTATATGATAACAACAATTACCCAAAGATTGAGGTGATTTCTATCAGGCCTGCTACAGCCAAGGATAGCGATAAAATTCATTTTTATGGCGGAGCTGACTATATAGCTACGTGTAGGCATAAGAATAAGGAATTTAAATGGCCAATACGACTACCAATAGATATTAAAAAGCACACCATTAAAGAAGACTCGGTCAATCATATGTATAGAAGGATTGCGGTACCTCACCAAGGGTACAAAGGAATGACAGCAATTTATTTACGGGATAAACTAAAAGCCGGAGAATCTTCCTATGATTGTTATGCTATTGTTATTGGTGCCGATTCGCTTACTGCAAAACAACAAGCGTTGGCCCTTAAGATATATAATACGTTACGCCATAAATAATTTAATCCCATGCGCACGGATTAATACGATTTAATCGGCGACTGTATCACAAATTCTGTCCCCACGCCGGGTTTGCTTTTTATTTTTATAGTTCCGCCCAGAGCCTCAACTTGTGTTTTTACCATAAACAGCCCCAACCCTTTACCCGCCATACTCGGGTCAAAGCGTTTGTACATACCAAATACATGCCGCCCATGTTTTTCCAGGTCGATGCCTTTGCCGTTGTCTTTAAAGTGAAGCTCAATTCTGTCAGCGAGTTTGCGGCTTTTTACGGTAATTATTGGAGATACGCCCGGCTTGCGGTATTTAATACTATTGGAAAGCAGGTTATAAAAAATGCTGTTGATATAGCTTGGGATACAAAAAACAGATTCGACTTCATCAAAATTATATTTAAACTGAACCTTCTCGTTCAAAACAACGTCGTGAATACTGGCTTTAAAAGCCTCGATAATATTATCGAAATAAATGACTTCTTGTTTCGCATTTAGCATTTCGCGGGCCTGCAAAACCTGATTAAGGTCTTTTATTACCGTATCGATGTTTTCAATGGACTGCACAACACGATCAAATACCTCCATCTTTGCTTCATTGTCCAGGTCATGGTTACGCATCATATCAGCCAGTCCAAGAATGTTGGCTACCGGCGCCCGCAGGTTATGCGAAATGATATAGGTAAATTGCTCCAGGTCCTTATCATGCTGAATTAGGTCGGCAGTCATTTTTTCACGCTCCAGTTCTGCATTTTTGGCTGCAGTTATTTCCTTATTAGCCAGGATGAAGCCTCTGTTTAGCCCGTCACCATCTCTTACGTTTAGCCAGCGTACATTAAACCACTTTACTGTTCCAGCCGCATCGGTATTGCTTATCTCATAAGCTACGGTTTCGCCTTTGGCAACCTTTTCCAGTGTATTCTTAATAATTGGCCAGCGCTCTGCCGAAAAATAGTCTCTTACCGAATTGCCCACAATAAGGGTCTGATCGTTTTGCTCCCGGGAGTACTTTTGAGCAAGATAATTGAAAGACATGATAACAAAATCAGTATTGAACAGCACGTAGGCGGTATCGGTATTTTCAAAGATTGCGCGGAGATTTGCTTCCTGCAAGTCGTTGCCTTCAGACAATAGCTGTTGGTTTATATCCTGTTCACTCATGGCTTCCTTCCTTTGATCGGCATTTGATTTAAAATGCTACGATAGCAAGCTTTTAATTAAAATTTGAATGTAGGACGACTTAATATTAACGGGGCTCAATTAAAGAATAGCAATTTTTAGGAGTATTATGATATTTATTGATTAACTAGTGTTAAATATACATATTAGAATAATTAAAAAAAATTAAAACATTTGTAACCTAAAAAGGTATAAATAGATTAAAGATTAACCCCGAAATATGGACAAAGCCTCTACTAAAAAAATCATCATTTTTGATGATGATGAGGATATACTTTCAATTTGCTGTTACGTTTTGGAAGAACAAGGCTGGGAGGTTCACGCCTTCACAGATTGCAATAATGTAGCAGAAAAGGTTTCGGGGATATGTCCGGATGTGATTTTGATGGATAATTGGATACCTGATGCCGGAGGCATTGTTGCTACGCAGACGCTAAAAAAGAATAACAAACTAAAAAATATACCTGTAATTTATTTTTCGGCAAATAGCGATATCCAACTATTGGCAAGCAGTGCCGGTGCTGAAAGCTATTTAGCTAAACCATTCGACCTGCAGCAGTTGGAACAGGTTATACAAAATGTTTTAGTCAATAATAATTGATTATAAATTTGGTGCAAGAATAAAGGCCGGTGGATTTTATTACACAGGCCTTTTCTTATTAACAAGCATCAGACATTATTGCGGTGCTCCGCCCGGAGGCCCTCCTGGCCCATCACCACGATTTCCTCTTCTAAATTCTCTGTCAGGGTTTTGACTTGGCGTTTTACCCGCAAATTTTTGTAAACGAAGCGTAAATGTTGCCAGGTAATAACGCGATAGCCTGTTAACATGCGTTTCTGTGAATGAGCTTGGTGTGGATGAAGATGAAAATCCGGTATTTTGATTAAACAAGTCGAATGCGGATAAGCGTATGGTTGCACGGTGATCCTTCAGGAACCGGCGTTCCACATACATATTCAAAATATTCGGATTAGTTACTTTGCCCAGGCTTGAACTATAACCATAATTGATCGCTTTGCCGTAATCATAGCTTACGGTCCAGTCTTTGAAATAATTTTTACCGTTAACGCCAATATTCCAGGTACGCGTAAACGGATTATTGTTTAATGGACTGCTTATAGAGTTATTGGTACGATTAATAGCGTAATTTGTCAATATTTGTGCATCGATTACATTAGTAAAATCAACCCTAAAGCGCAAACCTGGTGTTAATTGCAGGTTTTTAGCTATGTTTTTATTGGTGGTAGAATCTCCGGCAGTACTTACGTTGGTAAGATAGCTTACGCCATTTGAATAATTAACTGTACCTGTAAACATCAATGTGAACTTGCGGTTATCCCATGGTTTAGCGTAGGTGAAATTACCGCTGATGTTATAGTAGCCATCTGCATTCAGATATTGCGTGAGGATGGAATTCTTATTCGAATAGGTAATAGTATTGGTTACAATTTGGTTATCGATCTTCTGAAACGAAACATTGGCAAACAAAATGTTCCCGGTTGCAAAACTGAATTGATTGTAACGAATAGAGAAATTGTTTGTAAACTGCGGTTTTAAGAAAGGGTTACCCTGTACCGGGTATAAGGCGTTTGACACATCGGTAATAGGTTGTAACTGGGTAAAACTCGGTTGACTGCTCGACCCGTTATAATTCAGACTGAATGCCTGGCTGCGCGAAAAATTATAAATATACCGCGCAGTTGGTATCCAGTTAAAAGTATTGACATGAGTTGTTAGCCCTGTCAATGGCGAATAGCCGTCCAATACCGCAGGTTGTACACCTAAACCCAATGTGTAGTTATATTTTTTCTCTACAAAACGATAGTTTAAACCAAAACGGTTGGTTGTGAAATTGTAATTATATTCTGTACTTCTAAGGGTGTCAGGCGTAGACGGAAAATCAGTAGTCACAATCGAGGAATCGGCCAACTTACTATTTGTTGTATGCGAATGGCTAAGGGCATAATTAAACTCAAGATAATCTCTTTTCCCTATAGGTTCCAGGTATGATAAGGTGGTTCCGAGAGTAGTTGTGCGGCTGTTTGTATGTAACACCAGGTTGATTGGGCCTGTCGGCACACTATTATCTTCATAATCATTTACAACATGCTGGTACTGTGTGTTTGGAGCAGAGTTGATATTTACGTTGATGCTGAGATTACGGCCTTTACGATGAAAACGGTGATTAAATAAAGCGGCCACACCATACGATGGTGCATTTGATGTACCCGATGTGTATGAATTAAAAATGGTGTTCTGAATAGGGTTATTGATGTATGTCAGATTATTAGCTTCCTGGTCAGTCGAGCGTGTAGTTGAATAAGTAAAGGTCGGCGTTATCTTTAAATAATTTACCGTATCGGGTTTATACTCCATGTTCCAGGTAAAACGTTCATTAAAATTTTTATCCAACTCGTGGGACTGCTGATTATTTGTGCTTGGGTTTACCGGGTTTGTGTTTTGCTGGAAGTTAGTACTATTAGTAGATACGGTATTGTCAGACATACTATAACTGCCGTATACTGATAATTTTTTACCCCATTGATCGCGAAAGTTTGCACCTATCGAGTGTGCATCCGTGATACCATTTTGCGTAGTGATCAGGCTTCCGGAGTTTTGTGCTCCACGTGCGGCGTTACCACGACCACCGCCTCCTCCTCCAAAACCACCACCACCTCCTCCAAAACCACCACCACCTCCTCCACCGCCGGTGTTCGAGTTGAATGAGAAAGTATTTACGTTGGTATTATTGACGCTTCCAAGCAAAGCCATCTGCTGATCTCCATTAAAACGGAATGCATTTAAGTTGAAGAGATAGCGGTTATCATCAGGCAATCCCTGACTCTTTGGTAATAAGTCTTCGCCGTCACCTGCCGTTGCCTGACCAAAATATCCATAGTTTTTGTCCTTACGGATAGTAATATTCATAATCTTGTCAGGTTCGCCGGTTTTTACGCCGGTCAGGTTCGCCTGATCGCCATAATCATCTATCATCTGGATATTTTCAACCACATCAGCCGGGAGGTTTTTTGTGGCACTTTGTACATCCCCGCCCATAAAGTCCTTGCCGTTGATCCTTACTTTGGTTACCTGTTTCCCCTGGGTAGTAACATTTCCATTAACATCAACATCAACGCCCGGCAGCTTCTTTATCAGGTCTTCAACCGGTGCATTCTCCCGTACCTTATAGGCGCTTGCTTTATATTCAACGGTGTCTTCTTTAAGTGTCATCGGGTTAATCCCAACAATAGTTACCCCTTGTAGAGCATTTGTTTCCGGTTTTAATACGACCGTTCCCAAAGTGGCAGGTTTAGTATCAGCATCCAGCGAGAAATGCTTTTTGATGCTTTGATAACCTATTGAAGATATAGTTAGTGTGAGCTTAGTGCCATTTATAGCAGGGAAAACAAATTTTCCGTTTGGATCGGTAATAGTTACTGTGCTATCGCCTTTGTCTGATATCAATTTAACGTTGGCTCCGGGTACGCCGAGTTTGGTAGAATCTGTTACAGCCCCATGAACTTCCCGTCCGGTTTGTGCGTTGGCGTAAAGCGAGGTTAGGGCAAAAAAAAGAAAAATAAGGATTAAGTGTTTCATACTTTACATCATGTTATTGTCAGATCATAAAGACATTAACAGAACGCAAAGGTTCAACTTAAAAATATTAAATGGTTAAAAATCATAGCATTGTTACATTGTAAAACAAAAAAACCCTCTGATTTATTAAATCAGAGGGTGAGCTTATTTGAACTTTTAGATTATCTCAAATTCAATGCTGAAGCTACCTGGTTGTAGTTATTGTAATTCAAATGCGGATGTGTAACATTCAACAAAGTGACTGAATTACCCGGAATTACAACTACCTTGAAGAACAAACCACTTTGACTGGTACTTGCTATTATATTAACCTGGCCAACGCTATAGCTTACAACACTGATAGTTGTACCTGCCTGTGTGTATGGAAGCGGATACCAAGGACCGCTTACACTGCTGCTTAGGTAAACCAAAACCAAACCCTGATCAACAATATTCTGATCTATTGCCGGTACACTTAAAGAAGTTCCGGTTACAGGTACGGAAATGTTTCTAAGTACATACGAATTTACATTGGCAGCACCTGTTGCACCAGTAACGCCCGTTGCACCAGCAGCACCTGTTGCGCCGGTAGCTCCTGCGGTACCAGTAGCACCTGTAGCACCGTTGGCACCTGTTGCACCAGTAGCTCCTGCAGTTCCGGTAGCGCCTGTTGCACCAGCAGCACCTGTTGAACCTTTGACACCTGTCGCACCAGCAGCACCTGTTGAACCAGCAGCGCCTGTTGCGCCTGTAGCACCATTAGTCCCGTTAGTTCCATTTGACCCAGTGGCGCCTGTAGCACCGTTGGCGCCTGTTGCTCCTGTAGCACCATTGGTTCCGTTGGTTCCATTTGATCCGGTACCGCCTGTAGCACCAGTAGCGCCGGTTGCACCGGTTGCTCCTTGTGGCCCTCCTGCAGGTCCTTGCGGGCCTTGTGGTCCGGTGGCGCCTATGTCGCCTTGTGTACCGGTAGCACCTGTTGCACCAGTGGCGCCCGAAGGACCGGGTGTTTTGTCTTTTTTACAACCATTAATACTAATAAAACATACTAGTAATATTAATGGCAATATGTGTCTAATTCGTCTCATATAGGGTACGTTAAAATAAATTAATTAAAGCTTTGTACGCGAACTGTTTCAATATGTTACATTTCATTTTGAGAAAAATTTTACTGAATTTTTTAGCTGTGTTTAAGTATAAATTATCTACAACTACCTGGAAACGATTTGCCTTTAATTAAAACAAGGGAAAAAGTTTTTCGTTAGAAATAAAAAGATTGCATTATGAAAAAAATCGCATCTTCACTTCATACCCGGATTCATCAATGGATCGATGCGTTTGGGTTCAGGTTAAATTCCTCCAGATCAAGCAAGAACAAAAACATTATTACCCGTCATTACTTTTTCCAGACCTTCAATTTTTTTGAGAAAATTGACACCAGGCATCCCGGGAAGGTTGAATTTTTGTGTTTTGATACTTATGGCGAAACCATAAAAGTGAAGTCATTGCTCGATTTGCAGAGTGCTTTCTTTGAAAACATCAGCCAATTGAAATAGAAGCAGGCTTAAATTCTACGCTTTAGTGTGAGAATAACTCTGTCAAACCGATGGTCATGGTAAACTTCGATCAATAAATTACGATCGGCTTTTGATTTGAGGACATTGTCAATTTCTTCCAGTGACATATCGACTACAGGTTTAAAATTAATTGACGTTATTTCATCGTCTTTTTCAAGCCCCACCTCGTCGGCCGCCGAGCCTGGTTCAACCCTGCTTATGATGAGATGTTTAAGCCCGTCGCCTGCGGCATAATACTCTATGCCACTCATATCATGTTCAAAAGGCTCGCCAAAATTTGTATTTGGCTTTAAATACAAGGCGTTATCCTGGTAATCAAATATTACTGTAAACCTTTTCAGTATCCCAACCCCAAGATTGCCATCTCTTGATACAGACAAACTGCTCATTGTTGCCTCGTCATAATCATTGGGAAAGGAAGTGATCACCTTTTTCAACTTGTATTTGCCCACATCCACCTCTTCTATCCGGCTAAGAAATCCCGTTATCGGCCCTGATAGACCAACGCCCAAATTAGCAATAATGAACTTTTGGGGAAGCCCATTCTTTTTGATCATGTTTTCCAGCGAAATAGGATGTCCGGCCCCAAGATCGATCACTAATTTGCTCATTTGCTCCGTACCATTAGGTAGCGTCACTTTAGCTTGAATATACGGCTTATGATATTCTACCGTCATGGGTATTTTTTCTCCTCTTCTAAACTTACGCACATCGCGGGGTCGGTAAACGGTTATTGTGCTATCGGTAAAGCTTAATTTGACAGCCAGGTTGTTAAAAAACTCATACCCTAACAATCCGTGAATAGGGATGCCCACAAAGTTTGACAAATTGAAATGATCCGTTTTAAGTATGGCGGCTGCAACATCATAGCTGGTCAGATCCGGGATTTCTATTTTTAGCGGCGGGGTTACATATGCTTCGTAAGCATCTCCCTCACCAAGACCGCCCATTTTTATGGTACGTTTATTCTGCAGATTTATGGAATCAACTAATTTTGGTTCAGTAATAACCATCAGGCCCACACCGGTGTCCAATATGAAATTAAATGGCCCTCTGCCATTTATTTTTAATTTTATCACGACCAGGTTTCTTACCAGCTTAAAGGGTATTCGCACCGACTTGTATCCGTTATCCAGGTCAAAATATTGAGCCTTTGCTGGCGAAAAACTAAAACACATTAAACAAATCAAACCCAAAGCGGGCAGGAACTTTGTCTTATGAAATAGTTTAAGTAACAATTTGTTTATAATTGGATTACTAAATTTACGATAAAAGTTTAGTTACCTAAAATTATATGATGCGAAGAGGCTTGATAATGTTACTAATAGCAGCAATATTTTTATTTACAAATAATGTTGCCCATGCAGGGAAAATTAGAAAACGAAAGATAAGGAGACTTTTTAAGCATTCATTAATCGTAAAGGATCATTTTACAGGTTTTGCATTGTATGATATGGATGCAAAAAAGATGATTTATGAACTTAACTCGGATAAGTATTTCACGCCGGCATCCAATACCAAACTATTTACTTTTTATACTTGCCTGAAGATGCTCGGCGATTCTATCCCCGCTTTAAAATATACAATCCATAACGACTCATTGATATTCTGGGGAACCGGTGATCCGGCTTTTCTTCACACCGATCTGAAGGGTATGAACGGTTTCAATCTTCTAAAAAACTCAGAAAAGCGATTGTTTTTTTCTTCCGGACAATATCAAAACTGGTTTTTCGGCTCGGGCTGGGCCTGGGATGACTATAATGACGATTACCAAGCCGAGATAACAGAATTGCCAATTGAAAATAACGCAGCTTTTTTGTCTGCCGATAAAAACGGAGCGTTGCAAATCATGCCATCTTATCTAAATCAATATTTAAAATGTGACAGTAATTATAAGCCATCGGCATATAAAGTTCAGCGGGAATTTCTGACCAATACATTTGTATATCCTGCGATGAATATCCAGGCTGATTATCACCAGGAAGTTCCATGGAAAACGAGCACAGCTTTAACATTGGCCCTATTGCAGGATAGTTTGAAAAGGGAAGTAACCGAAGTACATCTCCCAATGCCTGATAGCGCCAAAACTATTTACGATACTAATGCCGACACGGTGTACAAACATATGCTGCAGCCAAGTGATAATTTTATTGCCGAACAGTTATTACTGGTTTGCTCGGCAGTGAAGTTTAAAGTGTTGAATACTGATTCGGTAATTACTTATTCTAAGGCACATTTTCTGAACGATTTGCCGGATGCGCCGGAATGGGTGGATGGCTCGGGGCTTTCACGTTATAATTTGTTTACGCCGAGAAGCATAGTGGCATTGCTTTGCAAAATATCCGATGAAATGAAGAACGACAGCTTGTTACACAGCCTGATGCCAATAGGGGGTGTTGCAGGAACAATGCGTAAAGCATACAAAACGGATAACGGCGTACCGTTTGTATGGGCAAAAACAGGCTCATTGTCCAATAATCATAATCAAAGTGGTTACCTGGTGACGAGAAAAGGAAAACGTTTGGCCTTTTCATTTATGAATAACAATTTCACCAGACCAACAGGCGAAATTCGTGATGAGATGGTCCGCATCATCACCTATATTCACGATAATTATTGATTGGCCGGTTTCTTAGCTTCTTTTAAATTCCCCTGCAATTGAGGGTTTTGCGGAGGTAGGTCATCTACCTCATGCTCCACTTCAGTTTGCAGCACATGCACCGCATATTCGGCGGGCTCTATCCTGCTTCCGGAGGCTTCGGCATATACCTGGGTAAATTCGGCGCCAATGTATAAAATGGTAGAGGTATAATATATCCAAACTAAAATAACGATGATAGAACCTGCTGCACCATAAGCAGAGCCCTGGGCAGTATATTGTATATATAGACCAATAAGGTATTGGCCGAGCATAAACAGAAGGGCCGTAAAGATGGCACCCGAGCGCACATCCTTCCATTTGATTTTTACATCGGGCAGAAACTTGAATATGATGGCAAACAGTGCTGAAATTACCAGTAACGTAATAGCCAGGTTTATCATATCGAAAATGGTTACTGTTACGTAAGGTAAAAAACGTTCCAATCGGGTGCTGAGCGCCTTTACGACCAGGTTAATCATAAGACTTACCAATAACAAAAACCCAAGGCCTATGATGAGCGAAAATGAAAGGAAACGATTTTGCAGCCATTTTAGCCAGCCTTTTTTGGGCTTTGATTTTACTCTCCAGATAATATTGAGTGAATCCTGTATCTCGACGAACATACTACTGGCGCCAAGTAATAGAATGATAATGCCCGACAACAAAGCGACACCCGTTTTACCCGAAAGCGCAAGGTTCTTTACGACCTCCTGCAATTGGCGGGTAGCATCTTGCCCTATAAATTGTGACATCTGAGCATATAAAGCATCATTAAAGGAATAATGCCGCAACACCAAACTGGATATCGAAATGACCAATATAATGAGAGGGGCAATAGAAAAAACAGTATAATAAGCCAGCGATGCGCTTAATTTTAAGCCATTATCGTTTATAAAACCCATAAAGGTTGCTACAATAACTTTCCATAACGTTTTAAGATATCGTTTGCTTAAAATCCTCATCAGTGTGAAACGTCTTTTACTATTCATGGCTGTATACCACGATAATAAGCCAATTTTAAGCTTTTTTGTTTATAAAAATATTGGAAGGAGGTTAAATGCTAAGCAATTAGAATAGGCGGGCTAAATTATTTGATAATTCTGGCCGGAATTAACGCAGAAGTGCTGGTGTGTGTTAAAAGATTTGATTTTGTTAGTAATATTTTTTGTTCAATTCCTTGACATTATGATTCTAAAACTCATAATTTTATAGCACAAGATTACTCAATTCCAAAACGTGATTTTTCAGAAAGGATCCGGTGTTGGGGTTTGATATCAAAACTTTTAATTGTAAGATTTTTTTGGGGAAGCCGTTCAGTCGCAAGACCGAACGGCTTTTATCATTTAGTGGGCGTCTGTTGGCACACTCACCTTGCCCTTTTTAAATGGCTGCAAGTATATCAACGGGATAGAGAAGAGCATTACCAGCCCCGATATCAGGTAAGCGTCATTGTAAGTTAATAGTAATGATTGCCTTACAACCGCGCCTTCAATAGCTCTGTAGGCCATCTGTGTCGCATCAATAGCCGATTTGCCTTTTGCCATAAAGCCTTGCTCCATCATGTGCATGCGTTGCAAAAATGCGTTGTTATACGGGTTAATGTTAGTTAGCAAGTTGCTTCTGTGTACACCCTGGCGAATATGAATTATGGTTGTAAGGGCCGCTATACCGAATGAACCACCCAACTGACGCATCATGTTATTCAAACCTGTTCCCTGGCCCATTTCAGGACCCTTCAAATCAGCAATAGCTAATGTTGTTAACGGAACAAATAAAAGCGCCATACCTACACCCCTGATTAACAATGGTATCAATACGTTCATCTCACCCGTTTCCAAAGTTGAACCGCTGAGCATGAAAGTAAATACAAAGAACAGAAACATGCCCGCTGTCGCCATAAATTGAGCCGGTATACCTTTGTTCAGCATCTTGCCAATAAACGGCATCATCACAATAGTACATAACCCACCAGGGAATAGGAGCTCCCCGGTTTGCTGTGCAGTGAACCCGAGCAGGTTTTGACAGAATACCGGGAAAACGAATACCGAACCATATAATCCAAAGCCCAAAATAAACGAGGTGAACATACCCACCGCGAAACTTCTGTGACGCAAAATACCGAAATTAACTATGGGATACTCGTAAGTGGTTTCGCGCCAGATGAATAGTATAGTACCAATAATAGCAGTAATCGTAAGTACTAATATGTAGGTTTTTGCAAACCAGTCTTCCGACTCACCTTTTTCCAATATCACCTGCAAACTGCCTACAGCAATTGCCAACAAGAGTATACCCCACCAATCGATGGGCTTTCCTTTTGCGTCCTTGGGCGTTTTATTAACAAATGTATAAGCACAGAACGCGGCCACAGCTCCTACCGGGATATTCACATAAAATATCCATTGCCATGTATAATGATCGGTGATATAACCACCAATGGTAGGCCCTACGGTTGGCCCTACTACAGCACCTAAACCAAACAACGCCGTAGCCGTTCCGATCTGTTCGCGGGGCCAGGTTTCCACCAAAATGGCCTGAGAAGTTGATATTAAACCACCTCCGGCAACACCCTGTATGATACGGAATATAACTAACTCGTTTAAACTGTGTGCATTACCGCAAAGGAATGAGGTAATGGTAAATAATATAATAGAGCCTATGAAATAGCTCTTACGGCCAAAGAAACTGCCCAGCCACCCGGACATGGGTAGTATAATTACGTTGGCCACTGCATAGCCGGTAACTACCCAGGCAACATTCTCAAGCGTTGCGCCAAGGTTACCTTGTATTTGCGGTAGGGCTACGTTTACTATCGTGGTATCTATCAGCTCTAAAAGTGAGGCTGTAATTACCGTAATAGTAATGATCCATTTTTTAAAACCAGTTTCGGCCATTATTTTTAGTCTTTATAGATTACAGAAACATTTACACTCATACCCGGGCGCAGCTTTGCGAGTGTTTCTTTATCAGCATTGATCTTGATCTTAACAGGTATACGTTGTACAACTTTAACGAAGTTACCAGTAGCATTATCCGGAGGCAACAGCGAGAATTTAGCACCTGTAGCAGGCGAGAAATTGTACACCTCGCCATGTAGTTTCAGGTCAGGGAATGCATCAACTTCGATGTCTACTTTCTGACCGTTCTTCATGTTGGTTAGCTGTGTTTCTTTAAAGTTGGCGGTAATGAATAGGCTGTTATCGTTTACAATATTGAATAAAGTTTGTCCGGCTTGTACCAATTGACCCAGCTGGATATTCTTTTTAGAGGTAATGCCGCCTGATGGTGCTGTAACAGTAGTGTATGACAATTGCAGTTTCGCGTAGTCGACATCAGCCTGGCGCTGGGTAACACCTACGTTAGTTACTGTCAATTGATTGCGGCTTGTACCAACCTGCTCTAAAGCAGCTTTGTACTGATCCTGGGCGGCACGGTAAGAAGCAGCGGCTACGTCGCGGTCTGATTTTGCCTGGTCAAATTGTTGTTGGGTGATCGATCCGTCTTTTACAAGGTTAGCGTAACGAGCATAATCCTTGTTAGCTTTCTCTAGTCTTGCAGCAGCCGATTCAGCTTGTGCACGTGCGCTTGATGAGTTAGCGGCTGTCGCGATTATCTGTGACTGGCCAACGCCAACGCCGGCGCTCGCACCTTTTTGTGCTGACATTGCCTGCTCTAATTTTACTTTGTAGTCGCGGTCATCGATCTTTACTAAAACCTGACCAGCGTTTACGTGGGTGTTTTCTTCAAAGAAGATACTATCCACATAACCACCTACGCGGGCCACTACCGGGCTTACATCGCCGTCTATCTGAGCGTCGTCAGTATCAATGTGTTTGCCGTAGTAGATGTATTCTTTTATACCGAATATAATACCTGCTATGAGTATTAATCCAAGTATTATGGGTATAACCCTGTTCGGTTTCTTTTTAGGTTCTTGTTCCTGTGCCATTTTATTGGGTAGTTAAATTTTGTTATTTGTTAAGTTTTCCGGTTGATTTTAAGAGTGTATAGTAAGCAAGTCCTGCGTCTGCCTTAGCTAATTCAAGACTGATCTGCGCCTGGTACAATAATGTTTCGGCATCGGCCCTGTCGGTGGCAGAAGCTACATTGCTTTTATATTTTGATTGCAGGATCTTATCATTCTCACCTGCCTGATCGATGGAAGTTTGCAACAATTTAATTTTGTTAATTGCCTCCTCATATCCTTGATAGCTGCGGTTTACATCTTTGCGGATGTTATCGGCAGTAATACCCTGGTTGATAGAAACCTGATCGCGTTCGATCTTAGCCTCAGTTACTTTATTCTTGTTGGTCCAAAGCGATGAGAAGTTCCATGAGAAGGTTAAACCAACAGTTATAGGTGTGATGAAATTGCCTGATTTAGGAAGCGGGTTAGCTGAAACGTCTACATAATAACCACCTGCCGAAGCCGCCAGAGTTGGTAACTGATTAGCATGAATAGTTTTTATATTGTTATCAGCAACTTTTGACTGCAGCACCAATTGCTGTACTTCCTGGCGGTTAGCCATAGCGGTGTCGATATAACTGCCGACTTGACCGATCTGACGATCGGTTTCATTGATTTGGGCGATATTGATCTGGGTTGTTTCAGGCAAGCCTAACAGAATGTCTAAATCATAGTTGATGATCTTGCGGTTGCTTTCCAGGTCGATGCCATTCAGTTCAACATTTGAGCGTTGTAATTGGAAACGCAGCACATCGTTTTTAGTTACCAAACCCTGCTCGAAGAAACGTTGCGATTGGTGTATCTGCTCATCTATCGATTTCAGATTTTGCTCAACAACCTTTTTACTTTGCAGTACTTTATACAGGTTGTAAAACGAGGTGATCACATCGAAAGCAATCTCGTCTTTGTCCTTTTCTGCATCCAAACGTGAAACCCTGGTCAATAAATCGGTTGACTGCTGAGCTAATTTTAATTTACCGCCGGCATAAATGGTTTCCTTCAGCGATACAATACCTAAGTAGGCATCTGCACTGCTGGGTAAATTAAAACTGCTTTTTCCGAGAGCAAGATGATTGGCAGGTATCTCAGCACGGTTGTAACCGTAACTTACACTACCTGTAGGCAATACTTCATCTTTAGCCTGGTTGTACTTTGAAACAGCCTGATCAATTTTTGACTGTGACAGCTTAAGTACTTTGCTGTTCTGGATGCCCAGTTTAATTGCTTCGTCCAGGGTCAGGGTTCTATCCTGGGCAAAAGCGGTTGAACTTAGCATCAAACCCGGAACCAAAATCGCAATAGCGAAACGGTAGATGGGTTTCACCATTTTTTTAAATGGGTGATTAAGGGGGTTATTTATTTGTGTTATCATGTTCATTCACTAAGTAAGCTCTTAATAGTTTTTTCATGTAGGCTTCAATTCTGGGCTTCAATACTTCCTCCAGTATTTTATCGTTCTGGATATCAAATCCAAGCATTGCAGAGGTAAGTTGAGGTGTATTGACAATAAAGTTTTTGGTGCCATAAATGGTAGCTATTACCAGCTCCACATCCACATCTTTATTAAATTCGCCTTTATCTATACCTTCTTGTATAATCTTTTTCAGCTCCGAAACGTTAGCCATTAATATATTTGATATTTGGTCGGCCAACTCACCCCTGCGCTGCATAGTCAGCTCCTGGTACAGCATTTTCTGAAAACAGTTATTGTTGACCACACGCTGAACATATAGGTCGATATATTTTTCAATTTTATTCCACGAAGAGGTGGTTTCATCGCTACCGATATTTTGCAGCAGGTTTTTAAATGACGAGATCTTCCGGTTGAAAACTGCCAGGAACAAACCTTCTTTTGAACCGAAATAATAATTCAGCATCGCCATATTCACTCCGGCTTCGCCCGAAATTGTCCGGGTAGAAGCGCCGTCAAATCCGAGTTCTGAAAAAACCTTTTCAGCAACGTCAAGGATGTGTTCTTTTTTATCGATCTTATCTTTATCCATTTCTTTCAACGGCACAAAATTAATCAATCGATTGATTATGTCAAAATGAGTTTTGTTATATTAATGTAATCATTTGATTAAGAGTGGCTATAAAACCAATCAACTGATTAGTTTTTAACAATTTAGCAACGTAACAGTTTTGTTTTAGATTTGAAGTATTCAAAATATCCGTCTATCTTACCGCCTATTTTTTTCTTATGAAGAGTTTCCTTTTTCTGCCTGTATTTTTATTAGTTGCCAGTGCTGCTTTTGCACAAACTGCCCCGCCGACTGAC
>Ga0097621_100000758_pt1 | contig 22671 bp, 19 predicted proteins | sample KBSMisM72_FD_73165 | JGI IMG/M metagenome (GOLD analysis project Ga0097621, IMG submission 73165) | Miscanthus rhizosphere microbial communities from Kellogg Biological Station, Michigan, USA - KBS Miscanthus M7-2 (version 2) (version 2) | ecosystem: Host-associated > Plants > Roots >... | reverse complement strand
GGCTAAGGGCTCACAGCCCTCAGCCTTTAGCCCTCAGCCCTGAAGTAGTCCGCGTTCCTGCCGATGTAGTTCACCCATTTCTGCGGTGTCTCGTCGAGTGAGAAGATGGCCTCGACCGGACACGCCGGCACACACGCGCCGCAGTCGATGCATTCGTCGGGATGAATATAGAGCATCTCAGCCGTGGTAAACGCCGGCTCGTCCTTCCGCGGATGGATGCAGTCTACGGGGCAAACATCCACGCACGCGGTATCCTTGGTGCCGACGCAGGGCTCACAAATAATATACGCCATCGCTCTTATTACTATAATCGTTGGAAACACATGACATCCGGGCTGCGGCGAGCGGCGCTCCTCGCGGCGGTTGCGCTCGGCGGCGGCACACTGCCCGCGGGTGCACAAGTGCTGCCGTCGGAGCCCATCGCGCTGGCGGGCGGCCACGTGACGGTTTCGGGCGACGTCACGGCGGCGATTGGATCCGACGACACCGGGTTCTTCAACTATACCGACTACGAGCACTCGGCGCTGAAGCTGTTCCGTGTGGATCTCTCGACGTCGGTCACGCTGAACTCCCATTTCACGCTGCTCGGTGAAATCCGCGACGAGAACATCGACACGCTCCGAGCGTACGCGTTCTACGTCCGCATTCGGCCGTGGATCGACCGCGGCATCGACATTCAGGCGGGACGCGTGCCGCCGACGTTCGGCGCGTTCGCGCGCCGTGTGTACGCCACGGACAACCCGTTGGTCGGCTATCCGCTCGCCTATCAGTACCTCACGTCGCTGCGTCCCGACGCTCTCCCCTGGAGCGCCGACGAACTGCTGCGGATGCGCGGCCGCGGCTGGCTGTCCAATTTCTCGATCGGCAACCAGGAGCCCGAAAACGGCGTCGCCGTCGCCACTGCGTTTCGCTGGGACACGGGCATCCAACTCCACGCGGCCTCGGACAAGGTCGATGGGACGGTTGCGGTGACGACCGGCACGCTGTCGAATCCGCGGATTACCGACGACAACTCTGCGCCGCAGGTGGCGGCCCGCGTCAGCGCGCGGCCGATTCCGGGGCTGGTGCTCGGCGTGTCGGCGTCGCGCGGCCCGTTCGTCTCGAGCACGGCGGCACGGGGCGCGGTCGGCGACGGACACGACCGCGACTTCACGCAAACCGCGTGGGGCGGCGACATCGAGTACTCGCGCGGGTACTACGTGCTGCGCGCCGAAACGATCTGGAGCGAATGGAAGCTCCCCGCGCTCGGCGCGCCTGTCATCGACACGCCGCTCCAGGCGCTCTCGACGTACGTGGAAGGACGCTACAAGCTCCGGCCGGGTCTGTACGTCGCCGGGCGCGTCGACCATCTCGGCTTCAACGACATCGTCGGCTCGGCGGGTCCGCAGAGTTGGGACGCGCCGGTCACGCGCGTGGAAGTCGGGGCAGGGTACTCGCTGCTGCGCAATCTCCTGTTGAAAATCTCCGTGCAGCGCAACACGCGCGACGGTGGACGCGTGCCGAGCGCGACGCTGGCCGCCGTCCAAGCCGTCTATTGGTTCTAAGCACGAAGGACACGAAGTGCTTCTCATTCCACGAAGAACACGAAAAATCGTTACGCTGATTTGCTTCGTGTCCTCGGCGCTTATCGCGCAGAGTCCCAGCGCGATTCGTGGCCTTCGTGCCGCCAGAAACGGCGCGATTCGAGGACGCGTCGATCTACGCAAGGTGCCCACTCCGTCAGAGCCGCGCCCCAACGTCGCGGATCTCGGGGCCGCGGTGCGCGCGCTCGACATCTCCGACCGGCTCCGGTCCGTCGTGTATCTGGAGTCCGCGCCGCGCGGCGCGTTCGAAACCGTCGAGCCGACGCACGCGGTGATGGATCAGCGAGGCGAACGATTCGTCCCGCATATCCTCGCGATCACGACCGGGACGACCGTGGACTTTCCGAACAGCGACCACATCTATCACAACGTGTTTTCGCTCTCGAAAACCAAACGCTTCGACCTGGGGCGCTACGCCGCCGGACATTCGGTGCCCGTGCGTTTCGATCGTCCCGGCATCGTGCGAGTGTTCTGCGACATCCATTCGCACATGAACGCGTTTATCCTGGTGTTCAGCCACCCGTTTTTCTCGCTGACCGACAACGACGGCCGCTTCCGCATCGACAACATCCCGCCGGGCGTCTACAACGTGATTGCGTGGAACGAAGGGGTGCAGTCGGACCCGCGCGCCGTCACGATTCCCGACGGCGGCATCGCCGAAGAGGATTTCGTCCTGCGATGAGGCGGCTCACGCTGCTGCTCTCGTCGCTGCGCGGCCGGATTTTCCTGGCCAGCGCGCTGCTCGCCGTCCTCTCGTGCGGCGTGGCGCTCTTCTTCGTGAACCGCCGCGTGACGAGAGAGGCGGAGCGATCGCTGCAGCGAGAGATTCGCGTTTCCGGAGACATCGTCGACCAGTTGCGGACGACGCGCACCGAGACGTACGCGATTACGGCCCGCCTCATCGCGGATTCGCCCACGCTCAAGGCCGCGCTGACGACCGACGCGCCGACGGTGCAGAACGAGGTCCGCAAGTTCGGGCCCTCGTTCAATGCCGCGAATCTGTTGCTCGTGACCGACAACAAGGGCAACGTCATGGCGACGAGCGGTGACGCGTCGGCCGCCGCCCGGCTACTCGCCGGGCATCCCGCAGTGAAGGACGCCCTCGCGGGGAAGGAAACGGTCAGCCTGCTGCCGCAGCCGAACGGCATCCTCCAGGTCGTGACCGTGCCGATCAGCCTCTTTCAGACGCAGCCGCAGATTCTCGGCACGCTGAGCGCCGGCTTCCTGCTCGACGACTCGCTGGCGGCCCGGCTGAAAGAGATCACCGGCGGCAGCGATGTCGCATTCGGGATGGACGGAAAAATTCTGGCGACGACGCTGCCACGGAGCGCCGACTCGGTCCTGGCCTCGCACTTGACGACGTCGGACGTGACGGAGACCAGCATTGACGGAGACGACTATGCGGTCCTCCCACGGCCGCTCGGCGCGACCGGGACCGGAGCGGTGGCGCTGCTGCTCCGCTCTCGAGCCGAGCAGCTGCAGTTCTTTCGCGCGATTCAAACCGGTCTCACGGCGACGGCGATCGTGGCCGTGGCGCTCGCGACGCTGCTGAGTTTCGCCGTCGCCCGGACGATTACGCGCCCGCTCGCGGCCATCACCGACGTCATGCGCGAGGTCGCCGTCACCGGCGATCTCACGCGCAAGATCACCCTGCGCGAGGGACGGCTGTGGACCGACGAAGACGCCCAGCTCCTCGCGGCGACGTTCAACACGCTGACCGAGTCGGTCGCGCGATTCCAGCGCGAGATGTCGCAAAAGGAGCGGCTGCTCTCGCTGGGCCGCCTGTCCACCGTGATCGCGCACGAGGTGCGGAATCCGCTGATGATCATCAAGGGGTCGCTGCACGCGCTCCGGCAGCGGCAGCTCGACGACACGGCGCGACACGAAGCCGTGCGCGACATCAACGAAGAAGTCGAGCGGCTCAATCGCATCGTCAACGAGGTGCTCGACTTCGCCAGGCCGATTCGCTTCGACATCGGTCCGGCCGACCTGAACTCGCTCTGCCGTGAGTCGGCGGTCGCGTCGCAGGCGGCCGACGCCGGGGCGCCCGTGACGCTGGACCTCGATCCGCATGCGCCGACCATCGCCACCGACGCCGAGCGTCTTCGCATCGCGCTCGTGAACATGCTCGTGAACGCGCGCCATGCGGTGAACGGCGCGCCATCGGCCGGCGTCACGCTTCGGACCAGTCACCAGGACGAGCGCGTCACCATCGCGATCGTCGACAAAGGCTCGGGCATCGATCCGGCCAACCTCGCGCACGTGTTCGACCCGTACTTCACGACCAAGCGCGGCGGGACGGGCCTCGGCCTGCCGATCGCGAAGAACATCATCGAAGGTCTCGGCGGTTCAATCAGCATCGACAGCACGCTCGGCGCCGGCACGGAGATTCGCGTCGACCTTCCATATAATTCCCTCGCGGCCTCATGATCTTTCGACTGCGCTCACGATGACGGACATTCGCGGCTCGATTCTTCTCGTCGACGACGAGGAGAAGATCCTGAAATCGCTCGGTCGCGCCCTGCGCGACGCCGGACACCGCGTCGTCGACACCTCGAGCGCGCGCGACGCGCAGCGGTTGCTCGCCGAACGGTCGTTCGATCTCCTCATCGTCGACAACGTGATGCCGGAGATCAGCGGCCTCGAGCTGATTCGCGAGTACGTGAACTCGACGCCCGAAGGCGATCGCAGCCAGGTGCTGATGATGACCGCGCACGCGACGGTGGAAAGCGCCATCGAGGCGATGAAGCTCGGCGCTCTCGACTACCTGCAGAAGCCGTTCGAGATCGACGAACTGCTCGTGGTCGTCCGCCGCGCGCTCGACCACCAGCGGCTGCGGACCGAGCACCGGTACCTGCTCAGCGAACGCGACGAACAGTTCGACCACTACGGCATCATCGGCCGCAGCAAGGCGATGGAGGAAGTGATCCGCCGCGCGGAGCTCGTCGCCGCGACCAAGAGCACGGTCCTCATCACCGGCGAGACGGGAACCGGCAAAGAGCTTGTCGCGCGCGCCATTCACAACCGCAGCGCGCAGCGCGACATGCCGCTCATCAAGGTCAATTGCGCGGCGATTCCGGAAACGCTGCTCGAGTCGGAGCTGTTCGGCCACATTCGAGGCGCGTTTACCGGCGCCACCACGACGAAGAAGGGCAAGTTCGCGCTCGCCGACGGCGGAACGATCTTTCTCGACGAGATCGGCACGATGAGTCCGGCGCTGCAGTCGAAGCTGCTGCGCGTGCTGCAGGAGCGCGAGTTCGAACCCCTCGGATCGGAACGCAGCGAACGCGTGGACCTTCGCGTGATTGCCGCGACCAACCGCGATTTGCGGCAGATGGTCGTCGACAGCAAGTTCCAGGAGGATCTGTTCTACCGGCTCAACGTCATTCCGATCGCGATCCCGCCCCTGCGTGAGCGGCGCGACGACATCCCCGCGCTTGTCGATCACTTCGTGCAGAAGCACTCGCACCGGACCGGACGGCGCATCGAGAAGATGGAAGACGGCGTGCTCGCGAGCCTGCAGCAGTACGACTGGCCCGGCAACGTCCGCGAGCTGGAGAACACCATCGAGCGAGCGGTCGTCCTGTCCCCGGGCGCGACCATCACGGCGCATGCGATTTCCGTGATCGGCGCGCTGACGACGCAGCCCACGTCCCTGCCGTCGTTGAAGCTGCGGCAGAACATCGAATGGGTCGAGCGTGAAACCATCAGGCGCGCGCTCGAGAGTTCCGCCGGCATAAAGAAAGACGCCGCCGAGCTGATGGGTATCAGCCAGCGTGCGTTGTCGTATTACCTCGCGAAGTACCGCCTCGACAGCTGAAAAGCGTAAGCGCGTACGCCTTCGGTAAGTGAACGACTCTGATTTGGCTGCGAGCGTGTGTCTTTCCTGGCGCGCGCGGCGGCATTTGACTTGCCTAGTTCGTCGACATGCGTTCCCAGGTGGCCATCGGTGTCTTCGTTCTCGCGGCATGGGGATGCGGCAGCGGCGGATCGTCGTCGAGCATGACCGCGTCAATGCCTACTCCGTCGGTCTCCGGGCCGGCCGTGGCCGTCAACATCATGGGGCAGAGAAACGACCAGTCGTTCAGCCCGAATCCCGCGCCCGTCCCGCAGGGTACGCTCGTCGTCTGGCAGAACGCCGACAACATCGTCCACCGCATCGTCATGAACGACGGGTCGTTCGACAGCGGGAACATCGGGCCTGGCGCGACGAGCGGCGGCATGCGCCTCACGTCTTCAGGCGGCGGCTACCACTGCGCCATTCATCCAACGACGATGTTCGGCAGCATCAATACGGCGACCGACCTCGGGCCTGGTGCGCCGTCGAGTCCGTATTGAAGGGGCGGTACTGATGTAACGTCGATCCACTTTTCAGGTCTAATTGGGAGATGCAAACGATGACGAGCCGATTCCTGGTACTCGCGTGCGCGGCAGCCGCCGCAGGCGCAATCGTGGCGTGCGGGTCGAGCAGCAGTTCGAGTTCGTCGACCGGACCGAGCAGCCCGACGACGACGCCTTCCGGTGCCGTCGCCACCAACACGATCACGATCAGCAACAGCACGGCGACGCCCAAGGACATCATCGTGGCGCGCGGCAGTCAGGTGACATTCATCAACAACGACAACCAGTCGCACATGATGAACTCGGATCCGCATCCAGATCACACGGACTGTCCGGAGATCAATCAGGTTGGGTTCTTGAATGCCGGAGAGAGGCGACAGACGGGAAACATGACGTCGAATCGGACAGTTTGCGGCTTCCATGACCACAACCTGCCGAACGTCGCGGGACTTCAGGGGAGCATCACGATTCAGTAGACGTACAAAGCCACAGAGGCACAGAGATTGTCCTCTGTGCCTCTGTGGATTCGTTCGTTGTCGACGGGTTACGCGGCAGCCGCGCGGCGTTCGTGGACTTCGTTCGCGAGGCCGACGGCGCGCAGGGCGCGGTAATAGTAGTAGCCGAGATCGATTTCGCCGCGCTTGACGGAAAACCGCGGCGAATTCTGGATGTGGTGATGGTTGTTGTGCAGCGCTTCGCCGCAAGTGAGGAGCGACCACACGCGGCCGGGCAGATTGCGTGAGTGGTCCGGCGTCTCGAAATTGCGGTAGCCCCACCAGTGGCCGAGGCCGTTGATGACGCCGGCGGCGAAGAACGGAATCCACGCCATCTCGGCCACCCACATCGCGATGCCCCATCCGCCAAACAGCCACACGTTCGTCACGAGCGTGACGACGGGACCGAGCAGCGAGCCGCCGCTGTAAAGACGTTCGATGGCGTCCTGGGGTGTGCCCTTGCCGTACTGCGCGATGACCTTGGGATCGTTCGCCGCGTCGTGATAGAGCTTCGTGCCGAAGAACACGACCCGCCAGATGCCGAAGAAGATCGGGCTGTGCGGATCGCCTTCGGCGTCGACGTGGGCATGATGGCAGCGGTGAACGGCCACCCACTCTTGCGTCGGCATCGCCGTGCGGAGCCATAACCACAAGCGCATCAGATGTTCGACGACCGGATGGAACTTGATGCTGCGGTGGGTCTGCTCGCGATGAAGATACAACGTGACGCAAGCTGTCGTGATGTGAGTGTCGATGAGCGTGAGAACGATGTAAGCGAGTACCGGGCCGTGCGCCCACACGGCGTGCTGGTTGAGAAAGGCCATTTCGCTCCGAAAGGTTATGAGTGCGTCGAGAGGTTCCTTGAACTGAGAATCAGTCTCACTTGAGACTATGCAGGATAACCCGTATCCACCTGCGAAGTCTATGGAAACAGGCATTCCTTGCGCGTGAACTCGGCCGGGACGGGCGAAATGCTGTTATTCTGGGCTGTCACGCGAATGCCGGACCTCCAATGTCGCTCGTCGCTCTCTCCGAGCTCCTTGGCGCAACCGTGCGCGACGCTTCAGGCGCCGTGCGCGGACGGGTGCGCGAGGTCGCGATTGCTCCGCAGGAACACCCCACCCGCATCGCGTTCCTGATCGTCGGCGCCCCCGACGGCGAACGGGTGCTGCCCGCCTCCTGGCTGAAAACGTGCGGCGCCACCGTGCGCGCCGACGGCGACGCCTCGCAGTGGGAAAAGTACGCGGCGTCGGACGGCGTTCTCCTGCTCAAGCGCGATCTGCTCGACCAGCAAATCATCGACGTCCACGGACGCAAGGTCGTGCGCGTCAACGACGTCGAGCTCGACTCGTCGCTCGTCAACAGCCACGTCAATATCGACGTCATCGCGGTCGACGTCGGGTCGCGAGGCGCCATTCGCCGCCTCATGCAGGGCGTGGTGCCTGCGTTCACGATGCGCGCGCTCCTCGAGAAGATTCCCCCGCGCGTCATCCCGTGGCAGTACGTCGATCTGCTCGAGACCGATCCGGCCCGTCGCGTGAAGCTGAAGATCGTCTACGAGGGGCTCTCGAAGCTGCATCCGGCCGACATCGCCAACATCATCGAAGACCTGCCGCCGGCCGAACGCGAAGCCGTCTTCGAGACGATCGACGAGGAAGTCGCCGCCGAAGCGCTCGAAGAACTGGATCCCAAGGTCCAGGTCTCGCTCGTCGAATCGCTCGACTCCGACCGCGCCGCCGACATCGTCAACGAGATGGACCCCGACGCGGCCGCCGACCTGCTCGAGAAGCTGCCTGAAGCCCGGTCGGGCCAGATCCTCAAGGAGATGGAGCCCGAGGAGCGCATCGAGGTCGCGCAGCTCCTCGAGTTTGGCAAGCACACGGCCGCCGGGCGGATGACGACGGAGTTCGTGTCGGTGCGCGACAACGGCTCCGTTGCGGACGCCATCGAGGCACTGAAGCAGTTCGAAGGCAGCCGCGAAGCGGTCGCGACGATCTACCTCTACAGCGTCTCCTACAAGCTGACTGGGGCCGTGCCGCTCGTGAAGATTGCGATCTCGCCGCCGGCGACTCCGCTAGGCGAACTGCGCGAGGACGCCGCGACGTGTCTCCCCGACACGCCGGACGACGAAGTGACCGGCCTGTTCGACAAATACAACCTCGTTACGCTTGCCGTCGTCGACGAGCACGAGCGACTCGCCGGCATCATCACGGCGGACGACGTGATCACGATGCTGCGCCACGCCAACTAGACGCTCGCCATGAAATCACTCCGGTCGCTTCTCAAGAGCTGGAAGATCCGGCTCGCGCTGGTGCTGGCGGTGATTGGCCCGGGATTCATTACCGCGAACGTCGACAACGACGCCGGCGGCATCTTTACTTATTCGCAGTCGGGCGCCCAGTTCGGCTACACCCTGCTCTGGACGATGATCCCGATCACCATTGCGCTGATTGTCGTCCAGGAAATGTCTGCGCGGCTCGGGGCCGTCACCGGCAAAGGGCTGAGCGACCTGATTCGTGAGGAGTTTGGCTTCCGGCTGACATTTATCGTGATGGTCACGCTGGTGATTACGAACTTCGGCAACGTCGTCACGGAGTTTGCCGGCATCGCGAGCAGTCTGGAACTGTTCGGCTGGTCGAAATACCTCGTGGTGCCGGTGTGCGCGTTCGTGGTCTGGGCAATGGTGGTCCGCGGCACGTACGCCACGATCGAGAAGATTTTCCTGACCGCATCGGCCTTTTACATCTGCTACATCATCGCGGGCGTCCTCGCACATCCGAACTGGAAAGCGGCTGCGTTCGCCACCGTCACCCGACCCGAGGCGGCGGGAATGCGGAACTACGGCTATCTCTACATGGTGATTGCCCTGGTAGGAACGACGATCGCACCGTGGATGCAGTTCTACCTGCAGGCCTCCGTCGTCGAGAAGGGCATTACGGCCAAGCAGTATCGCGCGTCGCGGTGGGACGTCATCCTCGGATGCGTGTTCACCGACGTCGTCGCGTGGTTCATCATCGTCGCTTGCGCGGCGACGTTGTACGCCAACGGACACCACAACATCGCCAACGCGTCGGATGCCGCCCAGGCGCTGCGCCCGTTTGCCGGAGAGTACGCGTATCTGTTGTTTGCCGCCGGACTGTTCAACGCGTCGTTGTTCGCGGCGTCGATCCTGCCGATTTCGACGGCCTATGCCGTATGCGAGGGCCTCGGATTCGAGTCAGGCCTGGACAAGAAGTTCCATGAGGCGCCTGTCTTCTACTGGCTCTACACCATCCTGATCGTCCTCGGCGCCGCCGTCGTCCTGATTCCGAGACTCCCACTCGTCTACGTGTCGGTGCTGTCGCAGGTCGTCAACGGCATCGTCCTGCCCTTCGTGCTCGTGTTCATGTTGCTACTTACCAACGACCGCGAGCTGATGGGCGATCACGTCAACGGGCGGGGCTTCAACGCGGTCGCATGGACCACCGTGATCGTCGTCGTCGGCATGGCCCTGCTCATGATCTTCTTCCACTGACATGTCGGCCAGATCGCTTCTCAAGAGCTGGAAGGTGCGGCTCGCGCTGCTGTTGGCAGTCATCGGGCCAGGGTTCATCACGGCCAACGTCGACAACGACGCCGGCGGCATCGCGACGTACTCAGTCGCAGGCGCGCAGTTCGGCTACACGCTGCTCTGGATGATGATCCCGATCACGGTGGCGCTCGTGATCGTGCAGGAGATGGCATCGCGCATGGGTGCGGTGACGGGCAAGGGCCTCAGCGATCTCATTCGCGAGGAGTTTGGTCTGCGCGCGACGTTCTTGCTGATGGTCGCACTCGTCGCGACGAACTTCTTCAACGTCATGGCAGAGTTCGCCGGTATCGCGAGCAGCTTCGAACTGTTCCACGTGTCGAAGTTCATCTCGGTGCCGCTCTGCGCGGTCGTGGTCTGGGGCGTCGTCGTGCACGGGACGTATCGCAGCGTGGAAAAGGTGTTCCTGATGGCGTCGGGCTTCTACGTGGCGTACGTCGTCTCGGGCATCCTGTCGCACCCGGACTGGAAGGCCGCGGCGCTGTCGACGGTGACGCGCCCCGAGAGCATCGGCTTCCGGAACTACGGCTATCTGTCGATGGCCATCGGCCTGGTCGGCACCACCATCGCACCGTGGATGCAGTTCTACCTGCAGGCCTCCGTCGTCGAGAAAGGCGTCACGGCGCGGCAGTACCGCGCGTCGCGGTGGGATGTCATCATCGGATGTCTGTTCGCGGCCATCGTCGCCTGGTTCATCGTCGTCGCGTGCGCGGCCACGCTGCATAGCGTCGGCAAGTATGAAATCGTCACGGGCGCGGACGCCGCGATGGCGTTCCGCCCGCTTGCCGGCGAGTACGCGTACTTGTTGTTTGCCGCCGGCCTGTTCAACGCGTCGCTTTTCGCGGCGTCGATCCTGCCGATTTCGACGGCGTACGCCGTCTGCGAAGGGATGGGGTTCGAATCGGGGCTCGACAAGCGTTTCCACGAGGCCCCGGCGTTCTATTGGCTTTACACGCTCCTGATCGTGCTCGGTGCAGGCGCCGTTCTGTTTCCGGGGTTCTCGCTGATTCGCGTGATGGTCGTGTCGCAAGTCGCGAACGGCATCCTGCTGCCCTTCGTGCTCGTGTTCGTCATCATGCTCATCAACGACAAGGAGCTGATGGGGCGCTACGTCAACTCGCGGTGGTACAACGCTGTCTCATGGGGAACCGTCGGGACGATGATCGCGCTGACAGTCGCGATGATCATCGCGCAACTTCGAGGGTAACGCGTGACAGCTGCCTCGAGGGTCTGTCCCGAGGGCTTCTGCAGGTGTTCCAGTCCGTTGCGCGAGCGTTCAGGTCCGTCGCGCGGGTGTTCCGGCCGGTTGCGCAGGCGTTCCAACGCGTTGCGCGCGTGTTCTGATCGATTGCGCTGCTGTTCCAGCGCGTTGCGCCGCCGTTTCGATCGGTTGCGCAGGCGTTCCGCACGAGAGAACTACTCGAAAGTGTCTCCAGGCTTGAGTTCCAACACCTCGACCCCTGACGTCGAGAGGAGCTCGCGCAAGCGCGCTGGCGTACCGGTCAATTCAGGGAACGTTCCGTAATGCATCGGGACGACGGTTTTCACGCCGAGCCAGTTGCATGCGGTCGCCGCGTGTTCCGGCCCCATCGTGTAGACGTCGCCAATCGGCAGAAACGCGATCGACGGACGATGGAGTTCGCCTATCAGGCGCATGTCGCCGAAGATCGCCGTGTCGCCGGCGTAGTAAATCGTCAACCCGTGCTCGAACGTGACGACGTAGCCGCTCGCCAGGCCGGCGTACCGCGACGGTATGCCGTCGTCCTCGATCGAACTGCTGTGAACAGCGGGAACCATCGTGATCGAGAGGCCGAGCAGCGACACCGTGCCGCCTACATTCATCGCGGTCACGCGCTTGAGCCCCTTTTCTTCGAGCCACCGTGACAGTTCGTACGGCGCAATGACGTGCGCGGCCGTCGCCCGGGCAAGACCCACGGCATCCGCGGTGTGGTCGCGATGGCCGTGCGTCAGGAGCATGAGATCGAGCTCCCGAACACGCTTGGACCCGTCCGGGCACATCGGGTTGGTTTCAAGCCACGGGTCCACAATCACGCGCCTGCCTCGCGCCGTTTGGAACAGAAACGTGCTATGGCCAAGAAACGTGAACGAGAAACGCATCGGAGGTAATCTAGCTCGTTGTGGAAACGGGCGATTCTACCCCGGCCGCCAAGCGCAAACGGCGGCGTCCGCGCCGGCGGTTCAGCGAAGGAAAACGCAGCGAAATCAGCGCGGCGACACGCCTCGAGATCCTGAGGCGCGCCTCGGCCGCGTTCCGCAAACACGGCTATCACGGCGCCACCGTCGAGCAGATTGCCGCCGCGCTCCACATGAACAAGGGGAATCTCTACTACTACTTCAAGAGCAAGGAGGCGATCCTGTTCGCCTGCCACGAGTACTCGCACGATCGCCTGCAGGAACTGCTCGATCAAACCGTTCGGAGCAGCGCGCCGGCGGAAGCGAAGCTGCGGAAGCTCATTCGGGCGGCCGTCCACGTGATTCTCGACGAACTCCACGGAACAGCGCTGCTCGTCGATCTCGAAGCGCTCACGCCGGCCCATCGCCGGGCGGTGATTCATCGCCGCGATGGCTTCGATCGCGGCATGCGGCTGATTATCGAGGAAGGGATGGCGACAGGGACGTTCCGTCCCGGCGACCCGAAACTGCTTGGCTTCGCGATGCTCGGCGCCATCAACTGGATTGCGCGCTGGTTCAGCGCCGCCGGCCCGTCGACGTCCGACGAGGTCGCCACCCGCTTTGCCGATTACCTGATCGGCGGACTCCGGTCGATATAATCAAGACGTGGGGCATCTGATTCCGCTCGTGCCGGCCAACCCGCGGCCGCCAAAACCTGAGTGGCTCAAAGTACGCGCGCCGGGGTCGCCGAACTACTCGCGGCTCAAGGGCCTCATGCGCGAGCTGAACCTCCACACCGTGTGCGAAGAAGCACAGTGCCCGAACATCGGCGAATGCTGGCACCACGGAACGGCGACCTTCATGATTCTGGGCGAAGTCTGCACGCGTGCCTGCGCGTACTGCGCGGTCTCGCACGGCCGCCCGGCTCCGGCGGATCCGGAAGAAGGCGTCCGCGTCGGCAAGGCCATCGAAACGCTCGGCCTGAACTACGTCGTCATCACGTCGGTCGATCGGGACGACCTCAAGGATGGCGGCGCGTCGATTTTCGCGGACACCATTCGCGAAACGCGGACACGCCGGCCGGAGTGCCGCATCGAAGTGCTGATCCCGGACTTCCAGGGGCGTGAGGAACCGCTGCGAACCGTGCTCGACGCCAGGCCCGACATCATGAACCACAACGTCGAGACCGTGCCGCGCCTCTATCGCATGGCGCGCTCCGGAGGACGGTATCCGCGCACACTCGAGCTGCTCGATCGCTCGCGGACGTACGCGCCGGAAATTCCCACGAAGACGGGATTGATGGTGGGCCTCGGCGAAGAGCACGACGAGCTCGTCTCGACATTCAAGGATCTTCGCGACGTCGGCTGCCAAATCCTCACGATCGGCCAGTATCTGCGGCCGTCATCGGAGCACGCGCCGATGACGCGCTACTACCATCCCGACGAATTTCGTGAGTTGAAACGCATCGCGTTGGAACTCGGCTTCGTCCACGTCGAAGCGGGTCCGCTGGTGCGTAGTTCGTATCACGCGCACGAAACCGCGGACGCATGGCAAGCGGCGGCCCACCGCTGATTCCCACAGAACCGTCTTTTCACGAACCCGTCGCCCACATTGTTGTCGGACGCCTGCCGTCCCCCGACCGAGGCACGCCGTCTCGAGATGCGGGCGCTCGGAAACTGGTAAAGGACGCGCAAAGCAAGTCAGACATCGATGTCGTTCAAATGAGCGCGTACAACGTTTTTGTCTTGAAATATCGCTCCCCTCTTACTCGCCGTCAGACGCAAAACATACGGAAACAGGCCTGAAATCGCGAATCCGGCGCCACCGCGGGACTCCCGCCGATTGGTGCTGCTTTTGCTCTCGTTGAGTCCGCAAGAAGACCCCAAGGAGGAACTCACGATGAGCGACATTGCCAGGCTGATTCCGCGTCTGTCGGCCACTGAGCGGCTGATTCTCGACCTGCTGCGTGAAGGCGAACTGTTCGGGCTGCAACTGGTGGATCGATCCGACGGCGCCCTCAAGCGCGGGACCGTCTACGTCACGCTCGGACGGATGCAGGACAAAGGCTACGTCGAATCGCGGACAGAGCCGCTGCCGCAGGGCGCGATCGGCCTGCCGCGCCGCTGGTACCGGCCGACGACGTACGGACTGCGGGTGCACGACGCATGGTCGATGGCGGCGCGCTCGTTCGCCGCGCAGACCGGGGCGGCCGAGATACGGTCAGGCGCCGCCTAACCGCGTCAGGCTTTCTTCGGTTTGTAAACGTGAGTGGACTGGCCGAAGAACACCTCGGCCGACTCCATCATCGTTTCGGTAAGCGTCGGGTGTGGGTGAATCGTCAGCTTGAGATCCGTGACGTTCGCTCCCATCTCGATCGCGAGAACGCCTTCCGCGATCAGCTCGCCCGCGTTCGGGCCGACCACTCCGACGCCCAAAATGCGCTCGCTTGAAGGGTCGACGACAAGCTTCGTCAGGCCGTCGGCACGATCGAGCGTCAGCGCGCGGCCCGACGCCGCCCACGGGAACTTCGCGACCGTCACCTGGCGTCCCGCTTTCTGCGCCTGCGCTTCCGTCAACCCGGCCCACGCCAGTTCGGGATCGGTGAACACGACGGCGGGAATGGCTTTCGGATCGAACGCGGCTTTGTGGCCGGCGATCACTTCCACAGCCGTTCGGCCTTCGTGCGACGCCTTGTGCGCGAGCATCGGCTCGCCGGCGACGTCGCCGATCGCGAAGATTGACGGCTCGGACGTCCGCATCTGCTCGTCGTGGACGATGAACCCCCGTTCGTCGAGCGCCACCTTCGTCCGATCGAGCCCGGGTACGCTGGCGTTGGGACGGCGTCCGACGGCGACCAGCACCCGGTCGAACACCTGCTCAGGCTGGCCGTCGAACGTCACCCGAATGCCGCCGGCTTCGGCCGCCATCTTCGTCACGCTGGTCTTCAACCAGATGTTTTTCATCGACTTCGCGATGGTCTTCGCGAGGACGTCGACGAGATCGCGATCCGCGCCGGGCAGCAAGCCGTCGGTCATCTCGACTACGCTCACCGCGCTCCCCAGCGCGGCGTAAACCGAGCCGAGTTCGAGGCCGATGTACCCGCCGCCGACGACGAGGAGAGATTTCGGCACGTCCGGCAGGTCGAGCGCCGTCGTCGAGTCCATGACACGAGGGTCGTTGACGCGGAGCGACGCGGGGATTGCCGGAAGGGATCCCGTCGCGATAATCGCGTGCTCGAAGCGAACCGTTTCGTCGCCGCCTGCGACGAGCTTCACTTTGAGCGTGTGTGCGTCGACCAGTTCGCCGCGGCCTTGCAGGTACTGGACCTTGCGGCTCTTCGCGAGCAGCCCCGTGCCGCCTGTCAGCCGTTTGACGACGTTGTCCTTGAACGTCCTGAGCTTGGCGAGATCGATCCTCGGGTCGCCGAAGCTGACGCCCCAGGCCTCCGCGTGACGTGCCTCACGCAGCAGGTTCGCGACGTGCAGCAGCGCCTTCGAGGGAATGCAGCCGCGGTACACGCAGACGCCGCCGGGATTGACTTCAGGATCGACCAGTGCGGTCTTGAGGCCGAGGTCCGCCGCGAGAAACGCGGCAGCGTACCCGCCGGGGCCTGCCCCGATGACGACGACCTGAACCTCAATCATCGACTGAAGCCACGAAGACACGAAGTGCACGAAGGACGCACGAAGACTGTTTTGTACAAAACTAACTTCGTGAGGTCTTCGTGACTTCGTGACTTCGTGGCCAAATTGTCATCCCTGGAGGGACAAAAGGAACGGTTGCTCGAACACTTCTGCGACCCAGCGAACGAAGCGGGCGCCGTCGGCGCCGTCGATCGCGCGATGGTCGTAGGAGAGCGACAGCGGCAGCATCATCCGCGGGACGAACTGTCCGTCCTTGAACACCGGTTCCATGCGGCCGCGCGAAATGCCGAGGATGGCGACCTCTGGAGCATTGACCAGCGGCGTGAACGAGGTACCGCCAATCCCGCCGAGATTCGAGATGCTGAAGGTCGCGCCCTGCATCTCGTCGAGCGTCAGCTTGCGGCTTCGTGCTTTGGCGGCGAGTTCCGAGAGCTCCGCCGAAATCTGCAGCAGGGTTTTCTTGTCGGCGTCACGAATGACCGGGACGAGAAGGCCTCGGTCGGTATCCACTGCCACGCCGACGTGAATGTATTTCTTGACGATGATCTCTTCAGCCCCCATGTCGATCGACACGTTGAACTGCGGGAACACCTTCAGCGCGGCCGCGACAATCTTGATGGCGAGCGCGGTGAGCGTCAGCGGCGGCGCACCGTCGCCCGCCTGCTTCGCGTGACGCTTGCGAATGTCCTCGAAGCCGGTGATGTCAGCCGAGTCGTACTGCGTGACGAGCGGAATCTGTGCCCACGACGCCCCAAGATGTTCCGCGGTCTTGCGACGGACGCCGCGCATCGGCTGGCGTTCAATCTCGCCCCATTTGCTGAAATCGGGCAGGGGCTCGGCGGCGGCGCGCGGAGTTGACGCGCCTGCGGCTGGCGACGCCGACGCCGCCGCGATCAGCCGCTTCGCGTGCGCCTTCACGTCCTCGATCGAGATGCGTCCTTCGTCGCCGCTGCCGAGGACGTCGTTGATGTCGACACCAAGTTCGCGCGCCATTCGGCGAACGGACGGCGCTGCGGGAGCCGCGGGTTCATCCGATGGCGGCTCGACGGGAGCTCTCACGCCCCGCGCAAAATCGACCACTTTTTCCGGTCGCGTCGATTCAGCAGGTTGCGGAGGCGGCGGCGGTGCGGCTTCAACCGGAGTCGGCTTCGGAGGCGCCGATGGCGCCGGCGCGGACGGCGGAGCTGCCGCTGCCGCGGCGCCATCGTCCACGCTGAGGATCGCCTGGCCGACTTTTACCTTGTCGCCCGCTTTGACTTTGATCTCTTTGATCTTGCCGGCGACGTTGGATGGAACTTCGATGGTCGCCTTGTCGGTTTCGAGCTCGAGGACCGGTTGATCTTTCGTGAGCGTGTCGCCGGGCTGCACGAGGATTCGGAGAACATCTCCGGCGGCGATGTTCTCGCCGAGTTCGGGAAGCGTGAAGTCGGTCATCTACGACACCGCCGGGTTGGGCTTCTCCGCGTTCACTCCAAGTGCTTTGATCGCTTCCTGGACGACCGACGGCGCGAGCTTGCCGTCTTTCGCCAGCGCGCGAAGCGTCGCGATCACGATGTACCGATGGTCGACTTCGAAGAAGTCGCGCAGGCTCGCGCGGCTTTCACTTCGGCCGAAGCCGTCCGTGCCGAGCGACTCGAGCGGACGCGGCAACCAGCGATCGATCGAATCCGGGAGCGCCTTCACATAGTCGGACGCCGCGACGAAAACGCCCGGCGCGTCCTTCAGTTGCTGCGTGACGTACGGCACCTTCTGCGGTTCGGTCGGGTGCAGCATGTTCCAGCGCTCGGCCGCGTGCCCGTCGCGATAGAGCTGCACATAGCTCGTGACACTCCAGACATCGGCGCCGACGTTGTAATCCTTCTCGAGTATGTCCTGGGCCTTGATGACTTCGGGCAGAATCGCGCCGCTGCCGAACAGCTGCGCCCGCCACTTCGCCGTCGGCTTCGACGTCGCGCGGAACCTGTAGAGACCCTTCAGAATGCCGTCGCGAGATCCTTCGGGCATCGCCGGCATCTCGTACTGCTCGTTCATCACCGTGAGGTAATAGAAGATGCTTTCCTGATCGACGTACATCCGCTTGATGCCGTCTTCGATAATGACGGCGATTTCGTACGCGAACGCTGGGTCGTACGGCAAGCAGTTCGGATACGCCAGCGCGAACAGATGGCTGTTGCCATCCTGATGCTGCAACCCTTCGCCCGCAAGCGTCGTACGTCCGGCCGTGCCGCCAAGCAGGAACCCACGCGTGCGCGAATCCGCCGCTGCCCACATGAGATCGCCGATTCGCTGGAAGCCGAACATCGAGTAATAGATGAAGAACGGAATCGTGTTGACGCCGTGCGTCGCGTACGCCGTGCCCGCGGCGATGAACGACGACATCGATCCGGCTTCATTGATCCCTTCTTCGAGAATCTGACCGTCCGACGCTTCCTTGTAATACAGCAGCGTGTCCATGTCGACGGGCTCGTACATCTGACCCGCATGCGAGTAGATGCCGACCTGCCGGAACAACGCCTCCATGCCGAAGGTGCGAGCCTCGTCCGGCACGATCGGGACGATCAGACGCCCGAGGTCTTTGTCGCGAAGCAGCTTGCTCAACAGCCGCACGAACACCATCGTCGTGGACGCCTTGCGGCCGTCGGTGCCCTTGTGGAACTCTTCGAACTGGTCGCTGCCAACCGACGTCAGCGGTTCCGCGCGATTGCGGCGCGCCGGTACATATCCCCCGAGCGCCTTTCGTCGGTCGCGCATGTAGCTCGCTTCGACGCTGTCTTCAGGCGGACGATAGAACGGCGCGTGGCCGATTTCGGAGTCGGCAATCGGAACTCCGAATCGGGTGCGGAACGCTCTCAGTTCGTCTTCGTTGAGTTTCTTCTGCTGGTGGGTGATGTTCTTGCCTTCGCCGGCTTCGCCAAGACCGTAGCCCTTGATCGTTCTGGCGAGAATGACGGTGGGCGATCCCTTGTGCTCGACCGCGGCCTTGTAGGCGTTATAGACCTTGATCGGGTCGTGTCCGCCCAAGGTCATCTTCTTCAGTTGGTCGTCGCTGAGGTGCTTGACCATGTCGAGCAGCCTGGGATCGACGCCCCAGAAGTGCTCGCGGACGTACGCGCCAGATTCAATCGAGTACTTCTGATACTGGCCGTCGACGATTTCGCCCATCCGTTTGACGAGCAGGCCGTCGCGATCCTTCGCCAGAAGCGGATCCCACTCGCGGCCCCAGAGCGCCTTGATGACATTCCAGCCGGCGCCGCGGAAGGCGGCCTCGAGCTCCTGAATGATTTGGCCGTTGCCGCGAACCGGACCGTCGAGCCGCTGAAGGTTGCAATTGATGACGAAAACCAGGTTGTCGAGCTTCTCGCGCGCCGGCAACGTGATGGCGCCGAGCGACTCAGGCTCGTCCGTCTCGCCGTCGCCAAGAAACGCCCAGACCTTCGCGTCGGACTTCGGGGACAGCCCGCGATCTTCCAGATAGCGCATGAAGCGCGCCTGGTAGATGGCCATCAGCGGGCTCAAGCCCATCGAGACGCTCGGATAATCCCAGAAGTCCGGCATCAGCCAGGGATGCGGATAGGACGACAAGCCCCCGCCGGGCTTGAGTTCGCGCCGGAAATTCTCGAGATGCGTTTCGTCGATGCGACCTTCGAGATACGCGCGCGCGTAAATGCCTGGGGCCGCGTGGCCCTGGAAGAAGATGACGTCGCCCGGCTGACCGCCGTCGTGTCCGCGGAAGAAATGGTTGAAGCCGACTTCGTACAACGTGGCCGCTGAGGCGTAGGTGGAGATATGACCGCCGATGCCCTCTTCGGCCTTGTTCGCGCGCACGACCATCGCCGCCGCATTCCATCGGACGAAGCTCTTGATTCGGCGTTCGATGTCGGGACTGCCCGGCATGAGCGACTGCTCGTCGGCGGGAATCGTGTTGACGTATGGTGTGTTCGCGGTGAACGGCAGCTTGACGCCGTTTTGCTTGGCGTAGAGCGTCAGCTCGCGGAGCAGACGCGCGACTTTTTGGGGGCCGCCGCTCTGCAGCACATAATCGAGAGAGTCGAGCCACTCGCGAGTCTCGATGGCGTCGAGTTCGGCCGCGTCCTTGGGGGAGATATGTCGCACGGACCTCAGGTTCCTTTCGGATTGTCGGCTGACAGAACCAGGGGCTGTAGGCCGATCACTTATTGTAACCTTCGAACAGAGGATCGGGAACTATGCCGCGCATTCTGACAGCCTTCATTTTTGTCGCGCTCCCACTCGCCTCAGCGTTATCTGTAGCAAGACCCGGGCTCGCACAGCCGAAGCCGGCCGAGACGTCGACGGTCGACCTTGCCGCGCTCGACCGTACGACGGACCCTTGTGGAGATTTTTATCAGTTCGCCTGCGGCGGGTGGACGGCGAGCCATCCGATCCCTGCCGATCGATCGATCTGGTCGCGTTTTGACGAGTTGCAAGAGCGCAACGACAACATGCTTCGTCAACTGCTCGAGTCGGCCGCGGCGCAGCCGACCGCCGAGACGCGGAAGATCGGCGACTACTACGCCAGCTGCATGGACGAACCCGGCATCGACGCGAAACGCGTCATGCCGCTGCAGTCGGAGTTGGATCGGATCGCGTCGCTCGCCAACCGCGACGGCCTGCCGGCGGTGCTCGCGATGCTGCATGCGATTGGCACGCCGGCGTTTTTCGGCGTCGGCTCGGCGCCCGACATCGACAACGCCGACCTCAACATGGCCATCGTCGGCGCCGGCGGACTTGGCCTGCCCGATCGCGACTACTACTTCCGCGACGACGCCACGTCCACGGGGCTGCGGGAAAAATACGTGCAGCACGTCTCGAAGATGCTCGAGCTCTCGGGATCGACGTCAGATCCCAACGTCGGCTCGACGACCGTCATGCGTGTCGAGACGGCCATTGCCAAGCCGCAGCTCGACGTCGTCGCCCGGCGCGATCCGGCGAATGTGAATCACAAGATGTCGCTGGATCAACTGCAGGCGTTGACGCCTCGGTTCGACTGGCGCGTGTACTTCAAGGCCATCGGTGCGCCGTCGTTCGCCATGATCAACGTGACGCAGCCGCAGTATCTGAAGGCGCTCGACGAGTTGTGGTCGTCGACGCCCATCGCCGACATTCGCGACTACTTGCGCTGGAAGCTGCTTCGCGCGAACGCGCCGATGCTGCCGACCGCATTTGTGAACGAGAACTTCCGCTTCTACGGCACCACGTTGAGCGGCACTCCGCAACTGCGTCCACGGTGGAAACGCTGCGTCGAATACACCGATGGCGACCTCGGCGAGGCGCTCGGCAAGGCGTATGTCGCGAAAGCGTTCGGCCCCCAGGCCAAAGCCAACACGCTCGCCATGGTCACCGCGATTGAAGCCGCCCTGCGCGAGGACGTCTCGACGCTGACGTGGATGAGCGACGACACACGCAAGCAGGCGCTCGGCAAGCTGCGCACCGTCGCCCACAAGATTGGCTATCCGGACAAGTGGCGCGACTACAGCAAGCTTCAAATCGTCCGGGGAGACGCACTCGGGAACTCGCAGCGCGCGAACACGTTCGATTTCCGCCGCGCCATCGACAAGATCGGCAAACGCGTGGACCGCACGGAGTGGCTGATGTCGCCGCCGACGGTGAACGCGTATTACCAGCCGACGGAAAACAACATCAACTTCCCTGCCGGCATTTTGCAGCCGCCCTTCTACTATGGCGGCGGTGATCGGCCGACGAATTTCGGCGCGGCCGGCGCGGTGGTCGGCCACGAATTGACGCATGGGTTTGACGATCAGGGCCGCAAGTACGACGCGAGAGGCAACCTGCACGACTGGTGGACGGCCCAGGACGCCAAGAACTTCGAGAACCGCGCACAGTGCCTCGTCGACGAATACAACGGATTCACCGCCGTCGACGACGTGCACGTCAACGGGAAGCTGACGCTTGGCGAGAACACCGCCGACAACGGTGGTCTCCGCTTGGCGCTCGCCGCATATCTCGCAACAGCCGCGACGCAGCCCGATCGCACGATCGACGGCTTCACGCCAGAACAGCGGCTCTTCATCGGATACGCACAAATCTGGTGCGAGAACTCGCGTCCCGAAGCGACCCGGCTGCGCGCGCAAACGAATCCCCATTCGCCGGGCCGGTTCCGCACGAACGGCGCGGTGTCGAACGTGCCGGAATTCGCGAAGGCGTTCTCCTGTAAGGCGGATGCACCGATGGTCCGCGCCAACGCGTGTCGCGTTTGGTAGGCAGGATAGGCGACAAGCGCCCGCCGCTCAGCGAAACTTCGCGGCGGCGGTGGGGCCCCGCCGCCATCGAAAAAACGTTACTCAGCGTCCACAACGAGATCATCTCGTGCGATCGCTGTCCGCGGCTGCGAACGTACTGTCAGCAGATCGCGCTCGAGAAGCGTCGCGCGTTCCGCGACGAGACGTACTGGGCGCGGCCCGTTCCGGGCTTCGGCGATCCCAACGCGCGACTGCTAATCGTCGGCCTCGCGCCTGCGGCGCATGGAGCGAACCGTACTGGACGCGTTTTTACGGGAGACGGCGTCGGCGGCTCGGGCGATTTTCTGATGTCGGCGCTCAATCGGGCCGGCTTCGCGAACCTCACGACCTCTCATCGTCCAGACGACGGGCTGCAGCTGCGCGATGCCTTCATCCTCGCCGCGGTGCGATGCGCGCCGCCCGACAACAAACCGACGCCGGAAGAAATCGTGAACTGTCTTCCGCACTTCGACGCCGAACTGAACGCGCTCTCGAACGTCCGCGTTGTCGTCGCGCTCGGGAAAATCGGATTCGACGCGTACCTGAATCTGCTGAAACATCGCGGCGTCGCGGTGAAGCCGAAGCCGGAGTTCGGTCACGGCGTCGCACACACACTGCGCGACGGCGACACGCTGATCGGCTGCTATCACC
>Ga0097621_100000753_pt1 | contig 22724 bp, 17 predicted proteins | sample KBSMisM72_FD_73165 | JGI IMG/M metagenome (GOLD analysis project Ga0097621, IMG submission 73165) | Miscanthus rhizosphere microbial communities from Kellogg Biological Station, Michigan, USA - KBS Miscanthus M7-2 (version 2) (version 2) | ecosystem: Host-associated > Plants > Roots >... | reverse complement strand
AAATACATGGCACGTTTCCGTTTTGAAAAGGATTCTTCAGATATAACCTTTACCATTAAGCCCAATCCGGGATATGAAATGACCGAAGCTGATTATGATTCGCGTGTTTCGTTTTTACTGCAGGTGCGTGATAAGTTCAACGAAGTACAGTCAGCGATTAAGCATATCCGTCAGTTACGCACACAAATCAATGATTTTACGGGACGCATTACCGATACCATCGCTGCAAAAAACATTAAAACTGCGGCTGATACCATTACCCGGCAATTGACCGGTATTGAAGAAGCCCTTTATCAAACCAAATCAAAAAGCGGGCAGGACGTGCTCAATTTTCCGATACGGTTAAATGATAAGCTGGCGGGTATATTTGATGTGGCATCGAGCGGGGAGAATGTGCCCAGCAAACAGGCACGCGAAGCATTCGCTGATCTTAGTACGCAAAGTGATCAACAGTTGAAGAAACTGGAACATCTTTTAACAACAGAGATACCTGCACTTAATAAACTTATATTGAACAGCCAGGTACCGGCTATTGGTATACCAAAGGAATAATAAAAAGCCCGATGGAAATTGCTTTACTGGATATTTCAGCTGTCACGGGTCTTTGCGCTATGGTAACGCTGACTATTAACGTATTATTTGGCATGCTGCTGAGTACCGGGTATAAGGCGGCCAAATGGTGGAGGAAATTACCTGCGCCAGTAAGAAAATTGAATATACGCCGGCTGCATAACCAAACCGCCTACCTGGCGCTTATACTGGTATTTGTTCACCCATTGTTGTTGATTTTTGACAAGAATACAAAATTCAGACTGACAGACATTGTGTTTCCGTGGAATGCGCCTCATCAGCCATTTTTTGTTTTATTGGGAACGCTTGCTATGTTTGCATTGGTCATCGTTATAATTACCACGCAAAAGATAGTTAAACGAAAAATCTCTTTCCGCCTCTGGAAAAACATTCACCTGGTTTCTTATTGCACTGCGATGCTGTTTATTGTGCATGGGTTTAAAATGGATCCGGAATTAAAAGACAGGCCGACAGACTGGCTGGATGGCGAAAAACTGGTATGTTGGGCATGCTTTCTGATTTTACTAGTGGCCTCCTGGATAAGAGTAAAATACCACAAACGTTCACTGGCGGCAAGAAATCGATATAGTACAGTCAAATAAAACACCGGCATAATGCGTTTGCAGTTATATGGTACCGGCAGGCAGGATCGGTGGCTGGGTGAGGGTAATTAAATCCACAGTCAACGACAGGGTGCACATTTTATCAGATGTTGGTAAAGGAAATAGTTCACTATTAGCCGATTTTACTTTAAACAATACATGAAAAAAGGGCAAAATAAATACTGGCACATAGATTGGCGCACATTGGTAATGAATCTTCATATCAAACCTGAACCGAATGAAAAAAATTCTGGTCGTTGATGACGATGAGGACGTTCTGCTGATGCTGGAAACCTTCCTTCAACTCAAAGGGTATGAACCGCGGGGCTCGCGTTCCTGTAGCGAAGCACTGAATATTTTCTATGATTTTCACCCGGATGTGGTGTTACTGGACGTAAATGTGGGTTCTGAAGATGGCAGGGATATGTGCAGAAAAATAAAAGAACAAGCTGATTACCGGCATATTCCGGTTATTATGATTTCTGCCAATAGCAATGGACTAAAAGCATATAGCGATTACGGGGCAAACGCAGCGCTGGAAAAGCCCTTTAATTTTTCAAAGTTGCAGCAACTGATAGATACGGAATGGCAGTCCTGATAATACTACAAAATTATACCACACTGTTTTTCAATTTTCCCACGCATAATTTAACCAGGGAGCACACTGAGCAGCACAGAGATCATTTTCAAAACTTGAATGAGACTTCTGCTCAAAGAGACCTGTGTTTTTTGTGTCTCCGTGGTTAAACCTAAGGCACGCCCGCCAAATTTCCTGCTATTAACAGATAATAGTAACTTCCACCATCAATCAGCAGACAGCGAAAGCTGTTCAAAACCCCACCTGCAAAAGTATGACCGGGAAAAATCAAAGAGATGCGCCTGGCTTTCTCAGCATTCTTATACTTGTACTATCGGTATATGTGCTGGCAGCACTCATGGTTGATACTTTTGTAAAGTTGCCCCATGAAATATCCAGGATGCTCAGACTACTGGACGATATTATTTGCATTGTTTTTCTGTACGATTTTTTTTACCGTTTTTACCACGCAAAAAACAAATGGCTTTTTATGAGGTGGGGCTGGATAGATTTGGTATCCAGTATTCCAACCCTTGAGTTTATGCGGGCGGGCAGGGCACTGCGTATGATAAGGATACTGCGCACTTTACGGGCTTTTCGCTCAATGCGGCACCTGGTGCACCATATCTTCCGGAAAAGAATTCAGGGAACACTCGCCACGGCAGCCATTATTGCAATACTGATGATTATCTTTTCATCGGTGTCCATACTGCAGGTGGAAGTGGATCCTAAAAGCAATATAAAAACGGCCGAGGATGCATTGTGGTGGTCGTACGTTACGATTACATCTGTGGGTTACGGAGATAAATACCCGGTAACAACGGAAGGGCGGGTCATTGCGGTCATGCTAATGACGGTAGGAGTTGCCATGTTCGGGATTTTTACTGCATTCATGGCAGCCTGGTTTGTGGAGCATACCAAAAAAAAAGAAGTATAGGCGAGCCCTGCATTATTGTGACTTATAATAGCTTAATGGCTGTTTAATTTTAGTGGTTTTGGGTAATATATAATAAAAATGTACCTTTCGCTAGGCCTAAGAAGCCCCAGTCCATTTTCCTATCGTAATACAACCGCTGCCCTCCTCTGGAATTTTCCTGTTTAACTGACATGTTTTAGCCGGACTACATTCTGAAAGATATCGGACCTTTTTTTTTGCCTTAACCCATAAACCGTGCCGCACATACGGCCAAAACCAACTACATGAGAATGTCATACAATGCTTCTGGCAGGTATAGGCTCGCCTTATTCTTATTATTATTGTTGTCGGGCAACTTCATTTTTCTTTCCGCACATGCCCAGCAAACAAAAATCAGTGACTATGTAATTTTTGGTGGCAGTGCGCAGAACCAATCCGGATCTTCGGGTAGTACCATAGGATCAGCCTCCAGTATACAGGGGGGGATTGTTGGTAGCTATACCCTGGTTACTTCTACTGGTAATATGGTCATCAACGGCAGTGTTTATTCCGGTGGCACCATACAATTGGCAAACAGCAATACTGTGCAGGGTAAAATAAGTGCGGCCAACCTTAAAGGGCTGGCGGGTAATATTATTTCAATTGGTTCCAATGCACTGCTGAAAGGCGATATCAATGCTGCGGGTAATGTGGTGGTGGGAGGCGGAACCGTTTCGGGAGCTGTTATTCATCCACCGGGTACTACCTATACAGGCCCCGCACCGGCGGGCGGAAACATCACCGGTTCACCCTTACTTCCCATATTGCCAGCCATGCCAGCAGTATCGGTTTTTCCGGCTGTTGGCAGCACGGTCATCAGCAACACACAAACCATTGCACCGGGATCTTATGGAGATGTGATTCTTGGCAATAATAAAACAATTACGCTTTCTGGTACTGGTGTATATGTATTCAAATCCATCAGCAATTCGGGCAATAACAGTTTTGTATTTGATTTTAAAAATAACAGCACTGGGGTTTTTAAAGTGTATATTTACGGTGATGTGGACCTGGGAAAAATAAGCGCAACTACGCTAAACGGTGGAGATGCTTCCCGTATCTTTTCAGAAACACATGGCACGGGTTCCACTTCCTCAACAGGTACGGTCGCCTGGAATATTGCCAACGGTTCTTCCGGTAACAGCTCCCGTTGGCTGGGTACTGTTTGGGCGCCCTATGGAGCCATTAATATTGGTTCAGGTACTGGATCCAGTTTTTTAACGGGTGCTTTGTGGAGTGCCTTACAGGTAGGTATTCAAAGTGGGATCACCCTTAACTATTCACCCTTCCAGTTTTGTACTGCTCCTAATGCAAATGCTGGTCCCGATAAACAAATTGATTGCAGTAATCCCACGGTTGTGTTGAGTGGTTCATCCACGTCAGCAAATGTAAATTATAGCTGGACAGTTATCAATGGCGGACATATAGCGTCGGGCGCCAACACGGCTAACCCTGTAGCAGATGCCGGTGGCACTTATGTTTTAACGGTAACGGATTCCAATGGTGGTTGCACGGCCACAGACACGGTGCTTGTAAACGCCATCCGTTGTATTTTGCCCTATTACCCGCCACCTTCATCAGGCAAGATCAATAACCTCATTGGCTCCGAATTAAATTCTTTGTACGCCAATTTTGGTTTTGTAAAAGATAGTGCACAAAATATATTCCTGCTGCGGCAAGACAGTGTGTTGATTGAAGTAATTACACGGGCCGGTCAGACTGCTGCTGCATTGACCCTGTTAAAATCGGCGCCCTACGGCCTTACTAACCCGGTAGACAACGGGCCCGGCAGTCTGATTATTACCGGCAAATTTCCCATTGCAAAACTCAAAAAGCTGGACAGCCTTCCGGCTTTGATCAATTACTGCAGACCGTTGTTTCCGCCCCTTGGCAATGCAGGTGTTGTTAGCAGCCAGGGAGATTTGGCAATGCATGCTGACCTTGTGAGAAATGGTTATGATTTATCGGGCAAAGGCGTAAAGGTGGGTGTTATTTCAGACAGTTACAATACGCTTCCCGGCAATCCTGCACAAAGGGATGTGCTGAACGGGGATCTGCCCGGTACCGGAAACCCCGACAACGCAAACCCGGTAGAGGTTTTACTGGATTATCCTTTGGGCCAGCGTTCAGATGAAGGCAGGGCCATGATGCAGATAGTGCATGATATAGCACCTGGTGCAAAACTGGCTTTCAGAACCGGTTTTATAAGCGCAGGGGATTTTGCACAGGGTATACAACAACTGCAACAGGACAGTTGTAAGATCATTGTAGACGATGTTACTTATATCACCGAACCTTTTTTCCAGGATGGTATTGTGGCCAAAGCCGTGAACGCAGCCGCAGCAAAAGGTGTTTCTTATTTTTCTGCTGCGGGCAATTATGGCAACCAGTCTTACCAGAGCAATTTTGTACCGGCCGCTGCGCCGGCAGGTATTACCGGCACCGCACATGATTTTGGCGGCAGTATTTTTCAGACCATTACGCTTACACCGGGTACTTATACGGCTGTGCTGCAGTGGCAGGATTCTATCTATTCGCTTGGTCAGACCAGCACGGGCACCATTAACGACTTTGATATTTATCTCACAGACAACAATGGCGCTACTTTGTTTGGGTTTAACCGTAACAACCTGGGCGGGGATCCAATTGAAGTGCTTCCTTTTACCGTTACACAAAACACACAAACCAATATTATAATTGTACGGGCGGCAGGTTCAGGGTCTGTTAATTTTAAATATGTTTTTTTCAGGGGCAATTCAATCGTCAGCAAATACAATAGCGGCAATGCTACTATTGTTGGACAGGCCAATGCATCAGGTGCAATGGCAGTAGGTGCTGCTTTGTACAGCAATACGCCGGCGTTTGGCGTAAGCCCTGCAACCATTGCTTCATTTTCATCTGTTGGCGGAGCCGCCGTTAACAATACCGTGCTGCAAAAGCCCGATTTTACAGCACCCAATGGCGTTAATACCACAGTAAACCTGGGTGGTACCAATATTGATAACGATGCCTTCCCTAATTTCTTTGGTACTTCTGCTGCCGCCCCACATGCCGCTGCTGTGGCTGCACTGTTGCTGGAAGGAAAGAAAAAATTTGCAGGGCTGGATTATTCACCGGACAGTGTGAGGAGCCTGATGAGAAAAACGGCTTTGGATATGGGAACGCCCGGTTTTGATTTTTCAACTGGTTATGGATTGGTACAGGCAAATGCAGCCATGCGCACATTTGCAACGCCCTCACCAGTAATCACCAAACTGGTTTTACAGGACACTACAATAAGACCCGGTGCGCAACCCCAAACCGTCACTGTGCTCGGCAATTATCTTGATGCAACATCGGTGATCACATTCCGCGGGCAACCGCTTACCACCACCGTTGTCAGCAGCACACAGGCAAAGGCCATCATTCCTGCGTTTTCAGGCAACCCGCCTATACAAGTTTACACAGCACCCATCACCAGCAATGCTTCTGATGGCGGCTATTCCGATACGCTGTATTTCTTTTCGCCGGTAAAAAAGACAATCATTGTGGCTGCTGATAACAAAACAAAAAAATACGGCGAAAAATTGCCTGATTTCACAGCGCATATTTTAATAGACAGCGTGCCGCTTGCACAAACTTCTTACACCTTGCATCAGTTGGGCCTGGACACTATAAACTTTACCACTCCCGCCAACAGCATGAGCAATACCGGACTTTATTTTATCAAACCATCATCGCGTACGCTCAATCCAAAAGATACGGCAGACGTTGCTTTGCTGGAAACTTTTAATTACGTATTCAACAATGGCCTGCTAACCATTGACCGCATGCCATTAACCATAACGCCGGCAGATACCAGTATTGTCTATGGAAATTTGCCCGGCAATTTCATTTATCATTTTTCTTACAATGATTCATTGATTGCTGTAGCAGACCGCGGCAGTTTTCTCAATACACTGCAAACAGGCTATACATCAAATATTGCAGGTGCCATTGGCCTGGTAGATGCTAGTGCATTAATCAACGGCAGGCAATTAAACAGCGCAGACCTGGGCAATCTTGGTTTCCTTGCCACCTCCGGAACAATCAAAAGCGCCAGTGCGCTTATTAATGCCAGCGCATTAATCAATGGGCTGCCTGCTCCGGATACCACGCAACTGGTGTTGATTTCACCAGCTTCTGTCTTTGATTATCAGAGTAACGCTTCGGTTACCACCCTTAAAAGCGCCAGCGCATTGATCAATGGCAGCGCACTGATCAATGCCAGTGCCCTTATCAACGCCAGCGCGCTCATCAATGGATCGGCGCTTATTAATGGCAGCGCGTTGATAAATGGATCGGCGCTTATCAACAGTTCATCAGTGGGCGATTCCGTTCACAGCAATGTGGCGGTTATTGTAAACCAGTCGGATCTTACAGGTAGTACTTCAACGCTGCAATCCTTCTATCCCATGAGCATTATAACAGGATACACGGCGGGCGTAAAAAACATTGTGCCCGGGGCATTTATCTCAGACAATTTTGCCATCAGTTATGGGGTGGGTAAATTAACTATTAACCCGGCTAAGTTAACCGTAAAGGCAGACACTGTGCGTTCTGTGTATGGATCTGCACAGGTGTTCAGCTCAAAGATTACTGGCTATCAGTACGGCGATCGGCCAGATTCTGTGTATACCGGAAACCCCGCATACCTGCTGGCAGATGGCAGTGGCAATCCTGTAAACAGCAGTCCAAAGATTCCCGCAGGCACTTATGTAGTAAAACCCTCCACCTTACCACTCAAACAGCCTTCCAATTATACGCCCAACTACGTAAACAGTACGCTTACTGTAAGCAAAGCGGCGCTAACGGTAACCGTAAAAGATACCAGTCGCCTCTACGGCGCGGCCAATCCCGTATTCAGTATTGCATACAACGGATTTGTTGCCGGAGACAGCGCCGGCAACAGCGTCAGCGCACAGCCGTTGGGTGCTACAACCGCCGGTGCAACATCAGCAGTGGGTGTCTACCCCATTACTGTTTCCGGAGGCGCTTCTGCCAATTATACGTTTAGTTATAAAAACGGGTTATTAACCATAAAGCCGGCCTTACTCAATGTTAAAGCAAATGATCAGGGCATCTTCCAGGGCGATGCATTGCCGGTCTTTACTGCCACCTACACCGGTTTTGTAAACAATGATCAGCAAACAATTGTCTCCGGGCCTTTATATAGCCTGAGCCCCGTATACAGTGGGCTGGTGGGCACCTATACCATTACCCCTTCAGCTTTGGTGCTGACCAATCCGGTTAATTATACTATTAGCTATACGACGGGTAGTTTTTATGTAAACGCGAAGGGAGGTGGAACAAAAAACATTAAACCCAGCCTGCTTTGTGTAGACACCGTGCCGAATAGCGGTACAGGTATGAAGTATGTTGCACATTTTGGGTACGACAACAGCAACAGCACTGCGGTCTTTATACCGATAGGCGCGAATAATTTTCTTTCGGGTAATTATACCGGTCAGCAGCCACAGTTGTTTGTACCCGGTGGTGGCAAGTTTGATATTTATTTTGATGGCAATAAATTAATCTGGACAGTCATCAGCTATAATGGAAATCAGAAAACATCGGTGGCCAGCGATGCCAGTTCAACTTCTTCGCGTTGCCCCTCTAATCTAAATGTGACCGGCAGGGTAGCCTCAATGCCGGATGCCAGGACAGTTGATTTAAGCGCGCCCGCAACAGTGGCACAGAGAGCCATCACTTCGCTGTACCCGAATCCTGCTATTAATAAAGTAAACATTGCAGTAACCAATGAACTGTTATTACCCAAGGAAGCAATGGTTACAGATGTACTGGGCAGGGTACAATATGCTGTTCCGGTAAAACAGGGAACAGCGGGTAGTCTTGAATTGGATATCAGTAAACTGGCGAAAGGTATTTACTGGATTCGGGTAAAAACCGGCAGCACCACTAAAATATTCAGCGTATTAAAATTGTAAGGGCCCCTTATTGGTCGCCGCTTTAAAAAGAGTTTTAGTCAATGCAGTTAATAACTATGAAAAAAACAAGAACAGCCGGGATTTGGTTACTGCTGCTTGGATTTGCATTACTGGCAAATGCGCAGCAGGAAATAGACAGTATACACACGAAACTCAGACTGGCAAAGGACGATTCTTTTAAGGTTAATATATTATTGGCTTTAAGCAAGGCATATATGGGAACTGATCCCAAGGGTGCCATTTTGTATGCCGGCCAGGCCAGAGATTTGTCTGAAAAGATCCAGTTTCAAAAAGGGCTGGCGTATGCGTTAAAAAATATTGGCAACGCAAATGCCATGAGTGGTAATTTCCTGGAGGCATTAGAGAGTTGGGAAAAATCGCTGGCTGTTTTTTCTGCAATGGGCGATAAAAAAGGTGTAGCCAATATACTAAGCAATGAAGGTGCGCTGTACTATAATAAGTCTGATGATGCAAGGGCCCTGGAACTCTACCTTAAGGCGCTTGATATTGCCGAACAATCCGGCGATACCATCCGCATGGCCACTGTACTGCAGAATATTGGCGCAGTATATTCCAATAAACCATCCACCCAGGACAAAGCGCTGGAGTATTACCTGAAAGCCTACCCGTTTTGCCTGGCTGCCGGGGATAAGGAAGCCATTGGTAATGTAGAAGTAAACCTGGGAGAAATCTACCTGGCAGAGGGTAAGGACTCTCTGGGTCTTTATCATTTTGAGAAATCATTGAAGGCATTAGAAGGTTCCAATTCTACCTATATTGCTTATGCCCTAAACGATATTGGAAAAGTATACCGGGGAAGAAAGGATTTCTCAACCGCTATCGATTACCACCAGAAAGCCTATGATAAAGCAAAAAAGCTTGGTTCTAACCTTCATATGGCACAGTCGCTCATTGGTATTGCTGATACTTACCTGACGGAAGGTCGTTCAGAAAAAGCCATTCCGTTTTACAGGGAGGCAGTTACCGTTTCCCAAAGTATCAGCGGTATGAATTACGAATTGAAGAATGCTTATGCGGGATTGGCGCTTTCCTATGCAGGAATTAGTGATTATACAAGTGCCTACCAGTACCAGGCCTTGTTGTCTGCGGCAAAGGATAGTCTTTACAATATTGATACCGATAAAAAATTATCGGGCCTGCAGTTTAATTTCGATATTCAGAAAAAGCAATCAGAAATTAACCTGCTCACAAAAGACAAGGCCCTGCAGCAACTGGAACTGGTGCGGCAGAAATTTGCCAAGAACGCTTTGGCCATTGGCGTATTCATGCTGCTGGCTATTGCTGTTATTATTTATCGTAACTACCGGTTGAAAGTAAAGACCAACCGGTTGCTGGATAGCCAGAAACTGGAAATTGAAAACCTGTTACTGAACATTCTTCCGGCAGAAGTAGCCAAAGAACTGCAGACAAACGGCCATTCAGCGCCGCGGTATTTTGAAAAGGTCTCTGTTTTATTTACCGATTTCAAAGGGTTTACTACCATTGCAGACTCGCTTTCGCCCCAGCAACTGGTAGCTGAGCTGAGCGAGTGTTTTACAGCCTTCGATAACATTGTTGAAAAAAATGGGATTGAAAAAATAAAAACAATCGGAGATTCCTATATGTGCGCCGGGGGCATTCCTACCGAAGACGATGCGCATCCCGTAAATATTATAAAAGCGGCTTTTGAGATCATCGATTATATAAAAACGATGAACGAAAGAATTGTTGCCAATGGGGGTGCACCCTGGGAAGCGCGCATAGGCATCCATACAGGTTCTGTTGTTGCGGGTGTGGTGGGCCGGAAAAAATATGCTTATGATATATGGGGAAGTACGGTGAATATTGCCAGCAGAATGGAAAGCAACGGACAGCCGGGCCAGGTAAATATATCAGCAGCTTTATATGAACTGGTAAAACATGAATTTGATTGTGATTACCGAGGTAAAATTTATGCCAAAAATGTAGGTGAGATTGATATGTATTTTGTGAAACAACCCGAATCTTCTTTGAACGGACATTCATCCCTGAAAGAATTGCAGCAAGGCTGACCTATAACACAGTTACAAATTTTCCATGTTCTGTTGCTTAACAGGCTCCCTTAATTGAATGGAAGATTTTGTAAAGTAATGATGGTTACGCAGAAAGTTTAGCTGTAATGCTTCCCATTGTGCATTGTTTTCAACCACTTTAAAATACAGGAATTCCCGTCTGAGTGCATCACTGGTATCAAAAAAATCGGGTCGGCCCAGGTAATCCAAATCTGCATCGCAGATAATTTCTTCCAGCAAATTGGCAGGTTGCTGGGGAAGACGTGTTGCATCAATCAATCCCAAAATGATTGCCTTATCGCCTTCGCTAAAATGATACGCGTCTGCATCCCGCAAAAAAATGGCACAACTGTGATCCTCGTGCGCCGCATATCCTTCCAGGAATCCCGCATCATGATACATGGCAGCTGTCTTTAAGAGATAAAGACTGTGCGGCTCAATTACTCCTTCCAGTGCGGCAATCCGCTCACACTGCTCAAGCACATCCATAGTATGTTTTTTACAATGATAGCTGAGGTGTTGATTAAGGTTATCCAGTCTGGCGGATACCTCATCAAAAATCTGGTTAAAGCTGGCTTCCATCATGCGAGAGGGATTTTATCAGGTGTTAAGGTAGTTCAAATCGGCAACCAAAGGTAAAGGTGCCGGGTAAAAGAGTAGAAATTTCTCAGAAAATGAAATACGTTGTTTGGCGAAGAAGGCAGCATAAGGAAAGCGTTTGACGCAGAAAAGATGCCGCAAATTACCGGACAAAAAAAATCCATTTAATCTAGCTTCTACCAGTTTTTATCTTGCCGTCACTCATTAACTCTTTATAAATCTGGGCAAACTCCTTATTCTTGTGTTTTTGCCACAAGGCGGAGAATTTAATTTCAATATTTTGCAGCAATTGTATACATAGATCCTTATCATCATCGGTCAAATCTTTCATCAGCATAGTGGCGTTTTTTGCAATTTTCACCAGGCAGGTTTCGGATACTTTTTCTCCCTTCGCTGTCAATTCAATCCGCTTCGAACGCTTGTCTTCCTTATCGCCATATTCCCTTATCAATCCTCTTTTTTTCATCCGGTTCAGCATATCCGTTCCGCTCGATAATTCGAAAAGATTGGCATAAATCACTTCCGTCTTTTTAGGATTTTTCTCCTTTTTGATGGTTTGTAAAATCCCGAATTCCTCAATCTGGTGCAGACCCGTTTTTTCGAGTGCAATATTTGCGTAAGCCATGTTCAGCTTGCTAATCCTGCCAATTATCTTCAACAGCAAACCATCATTTAAGGAAGGTACAACACCGCCCACCAACGGGCCTTTGATTCTTTTCCGCTGCTGATGCGCCAGGTAATGCCTGCAAAAATCTTCTATACTTCCACCAGGATGTTTTTGCTCAAATTGGCCCCATTGGGTAACCAGTTCAACTGTTTTGTTCATATTTATATACTTCGGTAACGTAGTAAAAATAAAATAAAAGTACGAAATCGTATAATATATACCGAAAACGTATTATATTTGAAGTGTGAAACTACGATAACGTATAAAACGAATAATTATGGAACAAACAAAAAAACGCAGCGCCCTGTACTGGGTAGCCAGGTATTTTATCAGCGCCTTCATGCTTTTTAGCGCCTGGTTTTCCTATTCTCATGCCAGGGATTTGGAGCTTCTCGGCTTTCCGGGTTATTTCAGGATAGAGCTCGTCATTGCAAAAGTGATAGGTGCAACCCTGTTACTGTTGCCCATCACCAGCTCCCGGGTCAAGGAATGGATCTATGCCGGATTTTGTATTTCAATGATTTCCGCGCTGATAGCGCATATATGCAGCAGCGACCCCGTTTCAAAAATAATTTTTGTGGCGGTTGATTTCCTGCTCATTGTCTCCGCAATCTATTATGTGTCGAAAAATGATTTACTGCAAACAAATAATTTTAACAAATGAGCTTTGCCATCTATCACCTCGCATTGGTTGTTCATATCATAGGTATTACCATAATGGCCGGAACAACTTTTTTTGATTTCATCACCTTCCGTGTATTCGTAAAATCTTTTGGCGCGGACAAGACAAAGTGTTTAATAGTAGCAGATTATTTATACCGGCTGCAGCGGTTTATGGGTGCTGGCATGCTGGTTATTCTTCTCTCGGGCGTAGCAATGATGGTAAAATTGCATGAGGTTTGGGGCGCTCAAATTTGGTTCAGAATTAAGATGGGAATCCTGCTGCTCATCATCGTAAATGGTCTTGCAATACGAAGACGCCTGGGCGTGCGATTAAAAAAGATGCTGACAGAAGACCCTTCATTGAATGCCGAAAGTGAAAAAATGCGCGCCATCAAAACAAGGCTGACGACGGTGCAGGTAATTCAAATGCTGCTGTTTGTAATAATTTATACATTAAGCGTGTATAAATTTAATTGAGTTTTTTTTACCACAGGACCCTTCCGCGCCGTTGTTGGTGTCTCGCCAGCAAGCCTTCCGTCCGTCTGCGCTGTTGTTGGTGTTTTCACCAACAACAGTCCCTATGCGGAAGCTTTTCTCAACACATAGATCATAGTGGCATGGACAATCATAGCGATTCGTATATACTATGTCCTTCTATGATTCTACCCTCCTGTGTGGTAAATGATGCCGCGAATCAGTGCCTTATCGCACTCACATATACCCAAATGATAAAAAATATTTGCAATGGTATTCTAAACCACAAATAGTTTGGACCATTGCCGTTGTAGGTTGCTTTTTGATAGTCAATTCTTTTTATTGCCGCTTTAATATTTGCCGGCAGCATGAGGATGAAAAATATGATTAAAATCCAACCCGTGTAAACGCTAAGGCCAGGTATAAGTAAACCAATACCGGTAGCCATCTCAAAAACACCCGATAAAAAAACGACTTCTTTTTTAAATGGAATGAAATCGGGTACCATCAATAGCATACCCTTTGCAAATGCAAAATGTCCTATCGCCGTAAACATAAGCATTGCACACATGGCAATGCGGGCGGATAGTGGAAAATTATATTCAGCGGTAGTGAGCTTCAACGAAAAAACAGCCACACAAAACACGACTAGCAGAACAATTAATGGTTTCATTTTATATTGTATTTATTGCAAAGATCGGCCCGGGAAAATTAATTCAATATTATGGTTAGACGCAGATCCTGATCTGTTAAATCGAAACTTGATTCTCCGAAACCGGCCGGGCGCGTTAAATGAGAAGTATTATTAGAAAATCCATATTTTTCTTTTGGAATACCCAGGAAGTTCTGATCTAATTTGTTGTTGCCGTTTTCATCCAGGAAAACCGCAATAGCGTATTTACCATTGGGGATGTTGTCAAATGTTATTGTAATCTCAGACTGGCCGCTTACCGCAATTTTTTTTGTGAATATTGCTTTGTCACTGGTGCGAAAACTTTCAGCCTTATTGTACCAGCCAATGTATACATCGCCCTTAATGCCTTTCAGGTTTTTAATGGTAAGTGTTTGTCTTAACGTTTGTGCAAGCAGGGTAGTGGCTGTTACCAAAATGACCAGGAGCATACTTGCTGTTGCTATTGCCTTCATTGTATTCTTTTACTATCCGGTAAAACTACAAGGTTCTTATAAATTTGTTGTGCTTACCAATAGCGGCGTTGAAGATTGTGTTGCAAAACCGAACAGTGTCTGCGCAGAAATGAACAGTTTTTAGGGCTGGGAGCTGTACGCAGCCTGGTTATCAGCAACAACTCAACGCTGTGGTAAGCTCCGCGTGTTCGGGCTCTCTTCTCAACACATAGCATCATAGACAATCATATCGACTCGCAAATACTATGTCTTTCTATGATCCTATCCTCCTATGTGGTAAATGATCGCGTGAATGGCTTTTTCCGCCATTGTTGGTGTTTTCACCAACAACCCGGCAGCATGTGGTAACCCCGACCCTTATTCGCTTCTTAAACTTTTCACCGGATTGGCAATGGCCGCTTTAATGGCCTGAAGACTGATCGTTAAAAGGGCAATCAAGATGGCTGCTATTCCTGCACCAGCAAATACCCATACGGTTATAGTAACCTTGTAAGCAAAATCCTGCAGCCAGCGGTTCATGCAGTACCAGGCAACAGGAGAGGCGATCAGCAATGCTATAATAACCAGCCGGATAAAGTCTTTCGACAAGAGCACCACAATACTGTTGATACTCGCGCCCAGAACCTTTCGTATTCCAATCTCTTTTGTTTTCCGTGCTGCAGTATATGCTGCCAGTCCAAAAAGCCCGAGACAGCCGATAAAAACTGCGATAGCTGTAAAAAGACCCAGCAATACTTTCAGTTTGTCTTCTGCTTTATACATCTGTTCGAAATTTTCATCCAGGAATTTGTATTCGATCGGATAACCGGGAGAGTAGCTGTTCCAGATCTGCTGAATAGCATGAATGCCGGAAATGCTTTTGTCGCTTTGTATTTTTATGGCCACCCTGGAATAAGCCGGTGGATATAATTGCAATACGGCTGTTGTTACTTTGTCATAGAGACTTTTATAATGAAAGTCTTTGACTACGCCAATGACCTGGCCTTTTTTCAGTGAGTCGGGCTGACCCGATATCCATACATGCCAGAGCAGTGTTTGTCCGATTGCTGCAGCCGGGCTTCCAAATCCAAGCTCTTTCACTGCGGTTTCATTAATAATAAAAGCATGGTCTTTATCAGGCTGGCTATTGGGTAAAAAATTACGTCCGGCTGTAAGTTGCAGTCCGAGTGTCCTGATATAATCTTCATCAACGGCCAGTTGGGTGGCGGGAAATGTTTTGAAACTGCCGCCATTTGGTACAAGTACTTCATCGCCTGCTACCAAATCACCCGGAAACCCATATCCCGTAGAAACGCTTTGTACACCCGCAACCTGTTGCAATTCATTTTTAAAATCTGTATACTGTTTGCGCATTTTATCACCCCGCATGGGAAAGAAAAGTAACTGGTCTTTATTAAATCCAAGATTTTTATGGTGCAGGTAATCCACCTGCTGGTATACGGTGATAGCACTAATGATAAGCAGACCTGATAAGGCAAACTGCAGTACCACCAGGCTTTCTCTCAACCAACCAGTTTTGTTATTCGAATGGCTGGCTGCGAAATTCCCTTTTAAAACCTTTGCCGGCTGATAGCCAGATAATACCAGCGCCGGATAAAAACCCGCCAGCGCGGTAATGATTATTCCCAGACCCGTCAGCAATAAAAGACTAACCGGTTTCAGCAGGATAGTAAGCGGAATTGCTTTACCGGTAAAAGTATTTGAAACCGGAAGTATGAGCAAAGTAAGAGCAATAGCAATAAAAAGGCTGATTATTACCAGCAACATGGTTTCACTTATAAATTGAGTCACCAGTTGCCAGCGGCCGGCGCCGGCGGATTTGCGCACACCTACTTCCTTTGCTCTTTTTAGCGAAGCAGCGGTAGACAAATTAATAAAATTGAAACAGGCAATAAGCAGTATAAAAATTCCGGTAATGGTCAATCCATTTACATACGCAATATTGCCCCGTATGGCCATGTCAAATTTAAAATCTGCGCTGTAGAGATGTATTTTTTGTAAAGGTTGAAAAAAAGGATGATAAGTAAACCCTGCCGGTTTGGTAATGGGATCTACTTTTTGTTGCGTATAGCGGGCTAGTTTTTTTTGCAGCAGGGCGATTGCTGAACCCGGTTTCAATTTTACATAGGTATAAAACTGCTGCCACCGCCAGCTGTCCATAGGCATAAAGGAATAAGGTACGGTTACAATATAGCTAAGGGGCAGATGAAAACGCCCGTCCGTATTTTTTAGCACCGCTTTTATGTGATACATATGCTTGTTCACCATAATTTCTTTTCCTGTGGGATCGGCAGTGCCAAAATAACGTTCAGCCAGTTGTTCAGACAGAATTATTGCGGCGGGATCATCAAGGGCTTTGACTGTTGAACCATATTTTAATGCCAGGGGAAAAACAGCAAAAAAAGCAGGATCGGCCATAATGCCGTTGCCTTCATAAATTGATTTATCATTTTTTTCAAAAAGACCTTTGGATTGAATTTGCATTATCCTTGCCACCTGTTCGGCTTCCGGAAACTCCCGGCCAATAACGGTAGCAAACATGGGTGGGGTTACTGCATTGTTGGATTTGCCATCTTCTGCAGATCTTTCCGTACACAGGCGGAAAACGCTGCCGGATGCAGGAACAAAAACATCGTATTGCTTTTCATCCCATACAAAAAGTGCAATCAGTAAGACAGCGGTAAGTCCCAGTGTAAGTCCGGTGATGTTGATCAGCGAATACCCGGTATTTCTACTGAGGTTCCGCCAGGCGGAGTGGAAGTAGTTACGCAGCATATGATTTGTTTACAGTAATTACAGCCAATAAAAGACCAAATTTGCTCCGGACTGATAGTAAGGAGTTTATACAATTTTCGATCTACGAAAACGTTCGGATTTGATACAACCGGGTGTGCGAAACTGTACAAATCGTGAGGCGTGAGATCTGAGTCGTAAGGCGTCATGCCTGGGGCGTACAAATTAAGGATTGAGATGGGCGGCGAAAGCTAGTACTAAATTATTAGTATTGAGTATTAAGACACGCGGCCAAAGTAAGTAATAAGTTGTAAGTATTGAGATACGCGGATTTTTAACTTTTGATTTTTGACTTATTACTTCTCACCCATCGCGGTGCAGAAAATGCCTGCGCATCTTTTCTTCTTCAATGTCAAGTAATTCCAACTGATCACGGATGATATCATCATTGATGCCTTCCTTTTTATTAAGCATTTTAAGTAATTGCCTTTGTTCCGTACGCATCTCATCCAGTATGATGCGGTAATCATGATAGAATTCATCCGAACGTTCGCGGCCCCCGTCTTTTTTCCAGTCGTTGAGCAGTTCCATATCTGCTTCCAATTTTGATTTCAGGGAACGGACCAGTTCATTGTGCTCCGTTTCCTGCTGGTATTTATCATTGAGCAATTGAAGCGAGCGCGCAGCCAGTTTTTTTCGTACCAATTGTTGCTGTTGCTCCATGGAGATGGTATAATCCGGGTCGGGCATATTGGCCCACCTTATCAGGAGTGGTAATGTGAGACCCTGCAACAGCAGCGTTACTACAATTACGGCGAAAGTGATAAATATAAGCATGCTGCGCTGTGGAAATGGGATGCCGGTATTGATCATAACGGGAATGCTTAGGGCAGCCGCCAGCGAAACAACGCCCCGCATACCTGCCCACCCAAGTAATAATGGCGCTTTCCAGCCAGGGGTAGGATCTGCCACAGTAATAAAATGACTCATAAACATAGTGAACAGCACTGCGCCATACGTTGAAAGCATCCGCGTTACAATAACAACGCCCGAAATAAGCAGGCTGTATTTAATGGCAGGGCCTATACCGCCCGGGCCAAGGCCTTTGATAATAACGGGAAACTCAAGACCAATAAGCATGAATACAAAACCATTGAGCACAAATGCAATGGCTTCCCAGACATTGATGCCCTGTAGCCTGCTTCGGTGCGTTAGAAAAGTATCCCGCCTGGCAGAAAGAAAAAGACCGCCACTTACTACAGCCAGCACTCCCGAAAAACCAAGACTTTCTGCCACCATATACATTGCGTAAGGCGTTAGAAAGGTTAGAATAATATCAATATTGGTGGTAGTTGGCAACCAGCGGTGAACTGCGTAAAACAATAAACCCACTGCAATGCCACAGGCAATGCCCATAATAATGACCACCAGAAAACTCAATGCCGCATGACTGAATACAAAATGCCCTGTAATAACCGTTGCCAGTGCAAAGCGAAAGATGACAAGACTTGCCGCATCATTGAGCAGGCTTTCCCCCTCAATAACAGTCGAGAGCCTTTTGGGAACGGTCATGTTTTTTAAAATAGCTGAAGCAGACACGGCGTCTGGCGGCGAAATGATTCCTCCCAGGAGAAAACCGGTGGCGAGCGTAAATCCGGGAATGAGCCAGGTCGCTATAAAAGCAATTACGGTGGAAGTAATGATAACAACCGGGAAAGCAAAACTTGTGATGATACGGCGCCATTTCCAAAGCTCTTTCCACGACGTATTCCATGCCGCTTCATAGAGCAGCGGCGGTAAAATAATTACAAAAATCAGATCCGGGTCGATGCTGATGTTCTGCAACGCGGGTACAAAACCAAGCCCGATACCCGCAACAACCAGCAGGATAGGATAGGCCACTTTAATTTTCTGCGCCAGCATCACAACAAACACGATCACTGCGAGCAGGCAACAATACTGGATAATAAAATGATGCATACCTGCAATATAGTGCATCCGGCAATGCAATTTTCTGCCACTGATTTAATTGCTTTGCCCGGTATTATGACAGTGTACCAGTAAATTTATTTTTCTGCACGAAACTTCACAACTCATCACTACCGGACAGTTTTATGATTTAATTTTATAGCATGAAATACAGAAAGTTTGGAAATACGCCGATAGAATTATCTGCCATAGGTCTGGGTTGCATGGGTATGAACCACGCCTATGGAGAGCCCGATGATACAGAATCAATAGCAACCCTGGAAAAAGCCATCGAACTGGGTATTAATTTCTGGGACACGGCCGATATTTATGCCAATGGCGCCAATGAAGAGCTGGTGGCCAAGGTGCTGAAGTTGAACAGGCAGAAAATATTTATAGCCACCAAATTTGGTTTTGAATTAAATAAAGGTGGCCTCAGTTCCTTTAACGGATCACCAGCGTATATAAAAAAAGCGGTTGAAGCCAGTTTACAGCGGTTACAGACAGACGTTATTGATTTATATTATGCACATCGTATAGATCCCAACACACCGGTAGAAGAGATGGTTGGCGCTATGTCCGAATTGGTGAAGGAAGGAAAAGTGCGCTTCCTTGGATTATCGGAAGCATCCGTTGCCTCCATCAAAAAAGCGCACGCGGTACATCCCATCAGTGCTTTGCAAAGCGAATATTCGCTGTTGACCCGTGATATTGAAAAAGAAATCTTACCACTTTGTAAAGAACTAAGTATTTCGTTTGTGCCATTTAGTCCGCTGGCAAGGGGACTAATCACCAATAATCTTGATGTAGCTGCCCTGAAAGAAAATGATTTTAGAAAAAAATTACCGCGCTACCAGGGTGCTCATGCAGAAAATAATAAAAACCTGGCAGGCGCTTTTGCAAATTTTGCAGCCAGTAAAAATTGCAGTCCGGCGCAACTGGCCATTGCATGGGTTTTGGCGCAAGGAGAAAATGTGATACCCATTCCCGGTACCAAACGCCGCAAATACCTTATAGATAATGCAGGTTCTGTAGACGTACAACTAACTACGCATGATCTGGAGGCGATGGAAACAATTCTGCAACAATATCCCGATATCGGTGACCGGTACAATGAAGCATTAAACAAGTTTGTTGATAAAACTTAGATTATCGGCATGAAGCTTTCCGGCTAGCGGTTAGACTACCGTAGTTTCCAAAAAACTACGGTAGCCTAACCGGAAAAACCAGCTACATTTATGGGATGATGAGAAGGATTTTTCTGGTCACTATCAGCTTTGTCAGCATTGGCTGTTTTGCACAAACCAGGCATGCAGACAGCCTTAAAAACCTGCTGAAGGAGGAAGCAACACCAGTCAGAAAGTTTGATCTGATCAATAAAATCCTCGAAGAAGAAGTAAACAGCGGAGTTAATATAGATACATCCCTGTGTATAGAGATGCTCCGGTTAGCCCATGATCTAAAAAACGATTCACTGGCAGCTATTGGTTATAATATGGCCGGCTCGTATAATGCCAGGAAAGGAGATTACACCACCGCGCTGGAATATTTGTTTACAGCCATTCCGCTGGCTGAAAAAGCAAAAGACAAAAGAAGGATCTGCTCATTGTATTTTGATATTTCGCTGCTCTATATTTTTATTAAAAACCTGCGGGAAGCCTTCTATTACAATTTAAAAGGAAGGGAAAACCTGCCCGGCAAATCAATGCCAATGTATGATTTCCTGTTAGCGCAGTTTGACAGGAATATGGTGAGGTATTATTTGCTGGTGGACAAGCCGGACTCTGCATTGCCTTATGTAATACACCTTGAGCAGGAGGGTATAAAACTAAAAACCCCGGTTATCATATTGCCTTCTTTGTTTCTGAGCGGCGCTGCTTATGCACAGCTTGGCAAAAAGGATTCTGCAGCCTTTTATTTCAGGAGGGCTGCGGGTTTTGCGGATTCAATAAGTTCAGTTGGACTTAAATGGGCCAGTGAAAAATATTATATCCCCTATCTTATTCAGAATGGAAGGATGGAGGAAGCGAAAAAGCGTGCTTATGGACTATTGAAATTGGGCGAAGACTATAAAAATTGGGATGTTAAGATAACAGCAACCGTTTTTCTGCGGACAATTTTTGATAAAACGCATGAGCCTGACAGCGCCTATTATTTTTCAATGGCAGAAATTTCAATGAAAGATTCTTTTTTCAATGAAAATAATATTAATAAAGTGCAGGTGATTGCTTTTAACGAAAAGCTACGCAGCATGGAAGAACGGCGGCGGACAGAGATCAGGGAAAAGCAGCGGGAACAAAACATAACACTGGGCCTGATCTTTTTGGGCATTCTTACACTGGTTATTTTATTTGTTTACCAGTTAAGGAAAAGAAAGGCGGAAATGAACAAAAAGCTGGCAGGCCAGCGGGATCGTATTTCAAGAGAGTTACATGATAATGTAGGCTCGCAATTAACCTATATGAGAGGAAATATAGACTGGCTCATAGATAGTAAAGGTGTTTTAAGCCAGGAAGAGGAAATGAATAAATTATCTGTGGTAAGCGAAACTTCAAAAAATATCATGAATGATTTGCGGGAAACGATCTGGGTCATCAAAAAGGAAAACATTAAACTGGATGAACTTTCAGACAGGTTAAAATCTTACCTGCAGAAACAAGTTTCTTTTTGTCAGGGAACTGAGGTGGAAATTATTGAGAATATCAGGAAGAATTATAGTTTTTCCCCGGTAGAATTATTAACTACCTATCGTATTTGCCAGGAAGCGATCACCAATATCATTAAGCATGCCCATGCCACCAAAATAGTTTTGGAGATTGGGTCCGACAAAGAGAGAGATTACTTTTTCACCATCACTGACAACGGTCTCGGATTTGTGACCCAACCACCAAAAGAAGGCCATTACGGACTTTTGAATATGGTACAGCGCTCGAAAGAAGTTGGAGCAATGTTTTCCATACTATCCGAACCTGGCAAAGGAACAAATGTGGCCCTGGTTAAATTTTCCTGAACCACGGAGACACGGCGAACACAAAGAAGCACGGAGAAAATTTATTAGACATACATTCTGTGAAACCTTTGTGTCTCCGTGGTTATAGCCAGTTTAAAAATTAAAACCAAGTCTTACGCCAAAAGTGGAAAGCGAACCTCCCGTTAAACTGGTTCCTTCGTATTTGATGGCCACCTCAAAAGCATTAAAAGTAACGCCTGCTGAGGGCGCATAAGTAAATCCACCTGAGGAATTGGATGCAATATTGTTGCCGACTCCGGCATAATACACCCTGAATGATGAATATCCTATTTCACCCATTACAAAGAACGGCTTGTGGAATACATATTTATAGCCTGCTTTTATTGGAATCTGCAGGCTTGCCTTTGTTGATTTGCCTTCGCCCGACTTTGGCACATAGGCAATAGCCCCGGAGCTTAGTGTAACAAAACCGGGACCGGCATGATAGGAGAACCGGATACCTAGTCCTCCTGTAAAATGATAAGCTGTTGTGGCGGCGCCCACAGGTATACCGGCTTCGATGCCAAAGCCGGCACTGAATGACTTGCCTTCTTTCTGAGCTTTGGCAGAAATACATACTAACAGTAAGAGAGAACAAAATGCGACGCAGGCGTAATTAATTTTTTTCATACAAAATTTGTTTTGGTTGTTATTGATTTTTATAAATGGTAAAAGATGTTTTTAATAACTGGTATCAGCGCGTGTATGCTTTATTGTAAATGATATCCACTATTATTTTCTT
>Ga0097621_100000746_pt1 | contig 22795 bp, 14 predicted proteins | sample KBSMisM72_FD_73165 | JGI IMG/M metagenome (GOLD analysis project Ga0097621, IMG submission 73165) | Miscanthus rhizosphere microbial communities from Kellogg Biological Station, Michigan, USA - KBS Miscanthus M7-2 (version 2) (version 2) | ecosystem: Host-associated > Plants > Roots >... | reverse complement strand
TGTCGGCCCATCGCCCGCTCCGCTATGCGCGCTTCATCGAGATCAGCCAGCCGGGGGCGATCCCACTGACCTCCAGTGCACTCCGGGCCGATGAGCGAATCGTCAATTACCTGAAAGGACTTAACACGATCGACGATCGCGTAGCGGCTTTGTTGCAACCGTCAGGCTCAGCTGACGATGCGCCATTAGCCGAGTCACAGTTAGCTGTCGTGAAGGCGATCGTAGAACACTTGCATGAGACAGTGGCCCACTCCTTTGTTCCCGTCGTGCAGTTGATGGGCGCTGATAGTGGTTGCAGGCTGGCAATGGCACAGCAAGTCAGCGCTGCGCTCAATCGCAATCTCTACCAGATGGGCATTGAAACCCTGCCGTCTCACATATCCGAAGTAGAAATGCTGGCACGCCTCTGGCAGCGCGAAAGCTTGCTACTCCCAGTCGCTTTGTACATCGAGATGGAAACTGCAATCGGAGTTTCGGTCGAAGCTTCAGCCGCGCTACAGCGTTTCCTTTCACGCGACATGGGACTCGTTTTTGTCGGAGTACGCGAAACACCTTTACGACTGAACGTCTCGAGTCTCACGGTAGAAGTTAAAAAGCCGACCGCGGAAGAACAGTGTGAGGCATGGACCAAGCTATTGAACGCGGCCGAACCCGAAACTGACTCCGCAGCAACTGCCCCAATGCTGGCGGGCCAGTTCAACTTCAGCTTCGGCGACATTCAGGACGCAGTCCTGATGGCGTCGACAGCGTCGGGCGCCGGAGAACTACCCGGCAGAGTCTGGCAGGCGTGTCGCAACGTCACCAGGCCGCGACTTGATTCGCTGGCCGAAGGTTTGGAACCGAAAGCGACCTGGAAGGATCTGGTTTTACCGGAAGAGCAGATGGCCCTCATGCGTCAGATCGCGGGACAGGTTCGCGAACGGCACAAAGTTTACGAGCAATGGGGTTTTTCACAGACGATGAACCGCGGCTTCGGCATCAGTGCATTGTTTGCCGGTGAAAGCGGAACCGGCAAGACGATGGCCGCGGAAGTCATCGCCAATGATCTGCAATTGAATCTCTACCGCATCGACCTCTCTGCCGTAGTCAGCAAATACATCGGTGAAACTGAAAAGAATCTGCGCAAGGTGTTCGATGCCGCCGAACGCGGTGGGGCGATTCTCTTTTTCGACGAGGCCGATGCTTTGTTTGGCAAGCGTAGCGAGGTAAAGGACAGCCACGATCGTTACGCAAATATCGAAATCAATTATCTGCTGCAGCGAATGGAAGCGTTCAGTGGTCTCGCCATTCTCGCCACCAACATGAAGACCGCGCTCGATAGCGCGTTCATGCGACGGTTGCGTTTTGTCGTCAACTTCCCCTTTCCAGGAGTCAAAGAGCGACAACAGATCTGGGAGAAAGCGTTGCCGCCTCAAACTCCGCGGCGAGGCCTGGACTATGCGCGACTGGCCCGCTTGAACATCTCAGGTGGAAACATTCACAGCATCGCCCTTAATGCCGCGTTCATTGCCGCACAAAACGGACAGACGGTGACTATGCCCGTCGTTGTCGCTGCGGCCCGTGTAGAAATGAGGAAGCTCGAAAAGCCTATTAGCGATGCCGAGTTTCGGATGATCGAAACGTCGAGTTAAGACCATGAACATCAATTTGCACATCGAACGTTTGATACTCGACGGGATCGATCTTGGTCTGGCACAGCGCCAACAGCTACGCGCTGCAGTTGAGCAGGAATTGGTGCGCCTGCTTGGCGCCGGCACTCCTCTTACACATATTGGCGGCGCCGTGCCGTCAATCTCCACTCCGGCAATCGAACAACACAACAATCCAAAAGAGTTTGGAAAACAGATTGCTGGTTCAGTGTACGGAGGAATCGGCAAATAGAAAGCCGTTATGAAAGAAACTCGCACGACTACGAAAGCCAACAATTCTTTACTTGCCGTACCAGGCGGCGTGTTGCAACGGAAGTGCGCCTGCGGAAACCACACTGGCGGCGGCTCCGAATGTGCAGAGTGCGCGAAGGACAAGATGAGTCCGCAACGAAAGGCCATTACCCAGAGTGACGACTTCGAGATACCCGCGTCCGTGCCGGCTGCGTTAAGTGCTTCGGGCCAACCCATCGACAGCGGCACGCGCTCGTTTTTCGAATCGCGATTTGGTCAAGACTTCAGTCACGTTCGTGTTCATACAGACAACGCGGCTTCCGAGTCGGCCGAGGCTTTGAACGCTCACGCGTACACGGTCGATCGTCACATCCTCTTCGGCGCCGGTCAGTATTCGCCCGCGACGACTGCGGGACGATCGTTACTGGCTCACGAACTAACGCACGTGGTCCAACAATCAGGCGGTACTGGCCCGTCGATCTCGGGCGCACACGCGGAGCATGAGGCTGATCAAAACAGTTCGCGACTCGCCGCCGGCCAGACCGGCGCCGTTGCTTCACCGGTACGCGCGGGCCACGTGCAGCGACAGAAGAAGGATCAGCAGAAACCCAAAAAGAAGATCGGTGAATCGGAAGTCAAGTTTGAGCGCAAGGGGAAACAACCGGAAAAGCCAGGCGAGCCAGTCAAAGATAATTTCACGTTTGAAGGCGAGATGAAGTTGCCGATGCCTGGTGGCGGTGTAAGTTTCGGCGCTGTCTCTTTCCTCGAAGATTTCAAGCTGTCGAGCGAAGGTGGTTTCCTGGGCGATCCGCTCGGCGCCGAGTATGACGATCTCAAACTCAAACTCGCCATGACGATGGCGAAGATCGAGCTCTCGAATGTGAAGAACAAAGAGGACGCTCTCAGATGGGGGAAAGTAGCATTCAACACGACGCTAACAGGTAGCGGTGGCCCAACCTTCAAGTTTAATCCAAACAATGTCATCGGCGATTTGGGCCTGCAACTGCAATCCAAGTTCAGCGCTACGACGGGCAACTTCATTCCCTCTTCGCGTGGAAAACTTACGTTCGGCACGTCGGTGACAGCCACAGGCTCGCTCACGCAGCCACTCGATGAAAATCCACTCAAGCCAAAGGCTGAAGGGAAAGTTGGTGTACAGGCTGACTATGAGTCACGTGACTTTAGACACCCGGCGGCAACTCTCGGTGGACTGTTGGGAGATAAAGCGAAGATCGTTGCGGGTATCGAGGGCGAAGCCGCGGGCTCATACACACCGGAACTGCCTCCGGCCGTAAAACCAGGAGCATTGCCGACACCAGCTACGACCACCGGCAGCCTCGGGGGTGGTATCAGTCTCGGACTGCAAGGCACGCGCAAGAACGCGGAGATCTTCATCAAGCTCAAGCTAAGTGGTAAAGGCAGCATCGATCACAAAGCGGGCACCGCCGCTGCGGAAGCCACAACCACGTACAAGGGCTTCGAAGGCTTCCTCGGATTAACTACGGGAGTGAAGTTCTGAAGATCGACTTGGATCGGGTCAGTACAGGGAGCGGTAGCGACCTGGTCGGTGATTAGCATGCGATATTTTCTAATGATTCCTGACTTCTATCGTTCGACCAGGTCGCTACCGCTCCCTGTACTGACCCGATCCAATCGTGGAATTCGACCTTTGAGGCAAAGCGAGTTGAGGGGACTTTGCACTAAAAGTGCAGTTTTAGCCTGCGAAGCAGGCGCGAGCATAAAGCCTGGGGCGCAAGCCCCAGGATCAAAGCACAACAGATGTTTCAAGCCCGCGAATGCGGGCGATAGTTCGAGTCGAGACAAAGCCTGGTCATTTTTGATGGCGGCGAACTGTCGCCCATTTCATGGGCTCGTAATTCGATTAATTCTGATCCTGGGGCTTGCGCCCCAGGCTTTATGCTCGCGCCTGCTTCGCAGGCTAAGACTGCACAAAGCGAGTTGAGAGATCGATTCGCAGTGAGCTTGGCATAGGTTTATGAGCGATATGTTGGCAAATCAAGTTGTTGGCTCAGCAGCACAAAGTTCCCAACTGAATTCCGGGAAGGTGCTGCAACGTAGCTGTGCCTGCGGCCAGCACACGATTGCCGGAGCCGAATGTCGCGAGTGTGGCAACCAACGACTACAGCGAAGTGAATTGAGTTCAGCAGAGCCCACCAGAGTGCCGTCGATCGTCAACGACGTCTTACGTTCCACCGGCAGCCCACTTGATGCGCAAACACGTTCGACGATGGAGAGACGTCTCGGTTCGCAACCTCCGATTCGTTCAATGAGCGAAGACGAGGCTAATAGTGTCGCGAACGCTGCGTCCGCCGCTCCGCGAACGAATCTCTCCTACGACTTCGCGTATGTACGAGTTCATACCGGAGAACGAGCGGCCGAATCTGCGCAAGCCGTTAATGCCAGGGCATACACAGTCGGCCACGACATTGTGTTTGGCGGAGGTTTTTACTCGCCAGCAACTGCACACGGTCAAAACTTGATCGCGCACGAGCTCACTCACGTCGTGCAGCAGTCACAAACTGGTCCCAGGCTCGCGCGCGCGCCACTCGATCTCAAGCAAGTTGATCTGGAACTTTTCTGGGGATTGCCGTTAACACAGGAGCGAGGCGAGATTGGTTTCGGCGCGACCGAGAAAAATCCGGACGGCGACAGTAAGTATCCCATCGAAGCGGTCGTCTTCCCGCGCAACACAATCAATCCGATGCCGCCTCTCAAACCGCTGCCCGGTGCGCCTGCGGGAAAGACAGCTCCACCTCCCGGTAAATCTGTTCCCGGCGACAAGCCCATGCCAGGTGACAAACCTACAACCGAAGCGGCACCGGAACCGGAAACAAAACCGGAAACAAAACCTGAGGAGCGGACAGTTCGCACAGACCGTCCCAAGGAATCTCAATGGCGGTTCCTGCCAAATGGCTTGTTGGCGCCTGCTCGCCGCGCAGTCGTCGTCGCCGCCATTCATGGCAATGAACGCGGTGCTCTCGACCTTGTCGATCAACTTCAGACTGAGCTGAGGTCGGGAACGACTCCACTCGCCCGCGACTTCGACACGATCGTCATTCCGCGAGCAAATCCCGGAGGCATCGACAAAAACAGACGCGAAAACCTCGTGGGAGTTGATCTCAATCGCAACTTCCCAGGGCTTAAGGGCTTTCCGCCTTTTAAAGCCGGAGCGGGATTGAGCACAAAGATCCAACCGGAAGTGAAAGCGATCATGAACGTGGTCCAGACGATTCATCCGGACCGCATACTGTCGCTGCACGGCATAGAAGAACCATCTGAATCCGATCCGAAACAACCGCCACATCAGAAAGGCGGCGTCTATGCTGACACCGTCGAAGGTGATGTTGCGCGCCAGCTTGCCTGTCGCATGGCGCTACGCATGCGCGGCTCGAAAGACGAGAACGTCGGCGGTAACAAACTGCGCGCCAACATTTGTGCCGTTCGTTATCCGAGTACTTCCGAAGTCACGATCAGCGAGAAGCAGAGCAGTCTTGGGGCATGGGCCTCCGCTCCCGCAGCGATTGGCGGCGAAGGCATTCCGGTTATCACTCACGAGGTCAGTGAAAAACGACCGCTGGCAGCGAAGGGAGCTGGTCGCAGTGTCGAAGCGATCATGCCTGGAATTCGCGAGTTCCTGCTTGATAACGAACACCTTCCTTCCGAAGCCGATGCTCTCCTGAAGGGAGCTGTCACAGATGCGTTTCTTACGGGGGAAAGTAAAGACCCTGCCGACGTGAAGACTCGCAATGCGATCGTCGAAGCTGTCAGAAAGAGGTTCGACGATATGAACACGTTCTACCAGGACGCCTGGCTGCCACGGCAATCAAAAGCTGACAGAAAGGTGTTACCGGCGAAGCTCGACGTCGACAACTCGTTTCGTTCTTTCGGCGAGCAAACACGCATCGCTTCGGGCGCATTGAAGAAGGAATCGAAGTTCGCATCAGGCAGCACGGACAAAGAAATCGAGCAGGCGATCTTCCACGTAATGGAAACGATCTCGATGCCGGGCTTCTCGCGGCACGCGTGGGGAACCGAGATCGATCTCGTACCGCCGTCACGAAAGGAATGGCAGGGCAAAGGGAGTATGGTCCCGGTTATTCCCTTCCTTACCGACGAAGCGCCCAAGTTTGGTTTCTATCACCCTTATTCCGACAAGCGTTTAAGCGCGACTCTTCCGCATTACGAAAACGAGCCGTGGCACCTTTCTTACTGGTCGTTTGCGATGACCTTGCAGGAGGCGTACCTGAAACGAATCACCGGCACCGTGTTGGACAACTTGATCGCGCGCACGGCAAAAGCCATTCACGGCAGCATTGATGAGAGTCGCATGAAGACGATTCTCGCGGGCATGAATCTGACCAGCTTCCAAAGCAACGTGGCGCCGCCACCAAAACAGTGAGACTTGTTCAGCTTCTATGAGAGCTAAATCGCAAAATCGGGTAGATCAAACATCGGAGCAGGCCGCATCGCAAGGTGCGCAGGGAGTTCTGCGACGCAAATGCGCTTGCGGCCAACATACCCTTGGCGCGAAGTGTTCAGCGTGTAACAAGGGCGATGAAGATGTGCTCAAGAGGTCAACGAATAAGCACGATCCTGCTGCCGCGGCGTCTCACGTACCGCAAATTGTTCACGACGTTTTGCGTTCTCCAGGCCGGCCACTCGATACCCACGCGCGCGCTTTCATGGAGCCGCGCTTCGGACGTGATTTTAGCGACGTACGTATCCACACAGATGCGCGCGCCGCACAATCAGCGGGTGCAGTCGGGGCGCTGGCCTACACGCTCGGAAGCAATATCGTGTTTGGCAGCGGTCACTATTCACCGCAGACGCGCGAAGGCAAAAGCCTGCTGGCCCACGAACTGACTCACGTTGCGCAAAATCGCAGTCTGCAAAGAAAGCATTCCGCAGGTATCTCGATCGGTCCCGCGGACGATCACTATGAAGCGGAAGCGGATCGAAACGCTCGCGCTGTTGCTCGCGGAGACTCTGATCCAATGCGAGTAGGCGCTCCTTCCAGCGAACCGGGCCGCTTGTCGCGTGCGACCATGGCCGTCGGCGCTACAAACGTAGACATCAACTACAGCAACGTCGTCCACGTTAAAGTCACGGATTACGAGTCGGAAATTGAGACGCGGTTTACGACCTGGACCGGGAGTCCGGCCACTGTCATACACACCGAACTCACGGCGCTCTCTTCGGCAGCCAAAGAGTGGGTGCTGTTTGCACTCGACCTGTTGATTGATAACCCCGTCACCGGTTTGGACAAAATCGATGCCGTCAAGCGCCTGATTGCCTATGCGCCATCGGCGAAGTATCGCGCTGTCGGTAATCCTGACAACAACTTTGAAAACGAAGCCTTGTCGGTAAGTGGATGGTTTGAAAAAGCACTCACTGCGGGTCTGACTAAACCCACGGGTGTCAAGGCTTCATTTGTGCAACAGCGATTGAGTACGGGTAGCGGCGGTGGCTCGACATGTCCCTCGCCACGAACTGCTGCCCTCGATGCTCAAAAACTCAAGACCGACATGCCGGTGGAATTGGAGGCCTACCTCAAGAAGGTCCAGGTAATCACAAATACAAAAAACCAACCGATGGCGCCGCTACAAAAGCTTGGCGATGCAGTCCAGGAAAAGGCACGCAGCTATTACTCACCCTATGCCGATCATTCGAGCGGCCGGGGCAACACATTCGTGCAGCAATGGCAATACTCGTCACACATGGTTTCCAGCCAGTCGACCGCGGGAACACCAACCACTGAACTGCGCGTCGCTTATCTCGACAGCCGCGCACGCATCGTCGGTGATCAGGGATTGTTCACTACGGTCAATTTCGACTCGAGTTGTGATGCCGACAACACCGAGCTCGAGAACATCGTTACACAGATGGAAACCAAGACAAACATTCAGGCCCTCATCGATCCCATTCTGCGACAGAAGTCATACACAAATCAGAATGTCACACCGAAGCAAGTGATCATTAACCCGCAGGTCTCGGCACAGACTGACGACTGTGAAGCGCGCTGGAAAACGGTCAGAACCATTTGTCACGAGCTGATGCATGTAATGGCTCACGACGATTTTCGGAATGCAGAGAAGGGCCGAATGATCATGCGGGAGGGTTGGCCTGAAGTGCTGGGCCACTATCTCTACGAAAACATCACCGGCGATGCCGCAATGATTCCGAAGATGGAAGACGGCTTGGCGAATAAACCTTGTGCCAGTATCCCCGGCTCCACGATCGGCTATGGCGATGCCGGCAAGAAGGCCGAAGAGATTCGAATCGCTGTAAAGGATCCCCGCTTTCGCGCCGCTTTCTTTCTGGGACAACTGGAATTGGCGGGAGTTCAACCGAAGCTTTCAGCCGGCGCCGGCAATGATCCACTGGAACACGAAGCCGATCGAATTGCGGATCGCACCGTGAGCTCTTCAGGAGCCAATAGTCGGGCGCCACACATCGGGAGTTACCGCAGTCCTGCGGCAACGGACCTGGAAACACCCACGAGTGTGAATCATGTCGTCAGCGGTTCGGGAAGACCACTCGATCCTGCAGTACGCGGCGACATGGAAACGCGACTGGGCCACGATTTCTCACGTGTGCGTGTTCATTCCGACGCCACTGCGGCGCAATCGGCCCGAACCATAAATGCCGAGGCTTACACGGCAGGACACAACATCGTGTTTGGGCCCGGTAAATTTGCGCCCTCAACTCAGACCGGACGCCACTTGCTCGCGCATGAATTGGTTCACGTGGTCCAACAATCCGGAGCGTCTCAGGTGCGCCGTAAGAGCAACTCTGATTTCGGCAAAACAAAGAGCAATACGCAATGAGAATGTTAGCCACAAATCAAGCAAACCCGGTGGCTGCGGCCAGGTCAACGGCCGTCCTCAGCCCACTCCTCAATGAGAGTTCGTTTAGTGGCAAGCTGGGAATGAACAAACCGGGAGATCACTACGAACAGGAAGCAAATCGTTTGGCCGAACAGGTACTGGCTCGCACACCAGTCTCAGGTTCGGGCGACGGTTCCGATTCGAATGGTAAACAGTCGCATTCCAGGCCAACTGGTGCACCGAGTACTCATGCAGGCGGTCAACCTTTGGATGCGGGCACACGCAGTTTCATGGAAGCTGGTTTCCATCGCGACTTCAGTCAAATTCGCGTGCACACCCATAAGGAGGCTGCATCATTGGCTGGTGGTCTAAACGCGCGGGCTTTCACAATGGGACAAAACATCTTTTTCGGTGAAGGGCAATACACGTCCCGAACCAGAGAAGGCAAACGATTGCTGGCGCATGAATTGACTCACACCGTTCAGCAACAGACCGGTGCGACCAGCTTAAATTTGCAGCGAGACGTTGTCTCTGATGTTAAGGAAAAACTTTCGTACAGTTTTACTGACTGGGCCATTACCGACTCTGAAGCGATGGAGGCGCTGGCGTTGTTGGGAAGCTTGCCTCCAGCCGATCTTCCGGCCGCCGTAACGCGGCTCGGTACCAAGTACGTGGATCGCCTGTTAGACAACCTTCCTGATGATGCCAAGACCGGAGACGTCTATCAGCGAGTTGTTCGCGCTCTCGGCGCTGTAGGCGTGAAGTCGTATGCAAAAGAACAACTCGAGTATGGGTTTCTCGATTGGGCAATCACTGACGCGGAAGTGACTAAGGTCTTTAACCTGTTCGCCAACTTCGATGCCGCTGGGCAGGAAAAATTTCTAACTGAATTAGACAACGCCGGCCGCCTGGGCCGGTTGATTGACAACTCCAATGCGGGTCACCACGCGCTGTACATTCGCCCGTGGATCCAAAGTCTCACAGCCGGAGCTCTCACACTCGCACAACGGGACATACTGCGGACTATCGTCAGGAAGACAGACGACGCTCAATTGGAAACTTTGCTCCTTGCAGCCAGGAAACGCTTTAACGTCGGCGTTGGACCTTCGACGAGTCCCAGGCCAGGTGAAACGGCAGTCGACTGGGACGCCGATCATCTGCGCAAGACATACCTCACCCTCGATCTTCTTCCGGAGGCCCACGTAGGAAAGAACAAGGAGTTTCTGTTATTAGGCCAATTTAAAAAGGCTCCCGTACCTGGCGTTACGGCCAACACCCAGCTTCTCACTTCAGGTCTCTACAACCCGAATGCAAAAGAACTGAATATCAATGTGGAAGCGAAGGCGGATGATGACCTCGGCGGTACGATAATTCATGAAACCGGTCATGCCGTCGACCGCGAAATGGGGTGGAGCACCGGAGCTGAGCCTGCTAAGCCTGAGAGAGGTGGTTGGAAGGTTTACGGATCAAGTTATCACGATTGCGCAAGCGATATGGTCGATGATTCAAGCGGCGCGATTAAGAACACACTGACGGCGCCGCAACGCACTGATGTGCTTACTGACATGGAAACTGCGATGTCGAACCAGAGCGTTACCACTCTCGAGACCAACATTAGCAGTCATCCGTGGTTTGGTGGACTATCCAAAACTGATAAGAAGGCAGTGCTGGCAGATCGAGCCCTGCCTGCCCTCGGAATCGGACTTAACAAGCCGTGGTTCAGTGCCACAGATGGCGGCGAGCATCTGGGTCCCCACGTCTATCAGGAAGGCTATCCCAACGATTGGTGCCGTTATCGCCACGAGGCCCGGTCGCGCATGGTCAAGCCGTATCAGTTTAGATACCCAAGCGAGTGGTTCGCCGAAGCGTACGCGCTCTATTACACGCCCGATCCGGCGGGCTACGGCGCCAAGCTGAATGCGATCGACCCGAGTACCAAAGTTTACTTCGACAATTTCGTAAATACGCGCGCCCCGACGAGATGAAGCAGGAACTGTCGTGTCAGTTAACAAAGTCGATGAAAACTTGATCAAGGAGGTCGTGGCCAACCGCAGTGAGGAACTCGGAGGCCGCGTCAGGCCACAGGACATAAGTCTTGAATTTATGGAGTTGGAGGCCGCGCCGGGCTGTCGACTCTTTCATGCTTACTGGGGAGCGGGAGAAAGAAGCGGTTGGTTATCAGGATTAATTCGGGACGGAGAGGCGCCGGACACCTATACCGGACAAGCAATGGCAAAAGTATTTCGTCGTTGGCTGGAGACACAAAAAGCATTACCGGATGCGAAACACATGGCCAGAGTCGCGGCTTACCTGCTCGATCCGGCGGACCGTCACCGGGTGATCCTGACTGAGGAAGACAAGGCACAGCTTATCTCGCGTGACGAATGGCGTGCTCATGTGCAGTTACCCGAAGTCAGCGAGGAAACCGGCGTCACGTTTTGGTGGGTTGGCCCATCGGGAGCTTCCGAGGTGAGCATAAAACTGGGCCAGGGAGAAAGAACGCAGACACAGGAAAGTTTCATAAAAGACATGTTCCACTCGTAAGCGGGGTGGGTACTTCTTAAGGAAAACTAAAGGCGCAAACCTATGAGCACATTTCCCGGATCACCAAGAATTTTGAAAGGTGGGATCGTCGTGCTCGATCCGCAAAGCAGTGCTGTGCTCCGAATCATCCCCTTGCAATACAACCCCGACACGCTGACTCGCAGTTTTCAAATAAAGGGTGTCGGCTCCGAAGGCGGTGATCGCATCGAAGCGCTACGACTAAAAGGTCCTCCGGCCGAGACCATCAAAGTCGAAGCAGAGATTGATGCAACGGATCAGCTCGAGAAGGCCGATGATCTGACGACAAAATCAGGTTTGCATCCGCTGCTCTCAGCACTCGAGGGCCTGGTCTATCCCTCCAGCACGAGTCTGCAAGCAAACAACGCTGCGGCGAGCTCCGGTAACATTGAAATCATCGCCGCCAGCGCTCCTCTGACTGTCTTTGTGTTTGGACCAAAACGCATCGCACCGGTGCGCATTACGGAACTGAGCATCACCGAAGAAGCATTCGACGTAGAGCTAAATCCGATTCGCGCCAAGATCAGTCTCGGATTAAGAGTGCTGACAATTGACGACATCGCTTTCGAGGACCGGGCCGGTGGCTTGTTCATGAGTTATCTGAAAGCAAAAGAACAGCTCGCCTCGCAAAGCAAGTCGGGCGCCTTTTCCGCACTCGGCATCGGAGGATTGCCGTAAGGGATTTGATATGGCCACATTCAACTTTCCAATCACGAGTCGTTATTACGGTATCGAGACCGCCACGCTGAAAACGGCCGACGGTCGGACCGTTGCATATCTTCGCCGTCGCTTTCTACCGTCGCCGGATCGTTTCACGTTGCTTCTCGAACATGCCGTCCTCGAGGACGAGCGCCTCGACAACATTACTGCCAAATACATGGACGATCCGGAAGCGTTCTGGCGTATAGCCGACGCTAATGCCGCCATGCGTCCGGACGAATTGACCGAAACAATCGGCCGGCGTCTGCGCATCACTCTGCCGGAAGGAATTCCCGGAGCGACAAATGCTTAAAGGTGTTCACCTCACGTTAATGATTGGACCATTGGTGCCGCTACCGGTGCCACAGTCAGTCATGGACGCAATTACGAGCATTCAGGTGACAAACGGTAAAGATAAATCGGGATTTCAGATCACGTTTGCCGTCAGTAAGAACTCGCCGCTTTTGAAAACGATGTTGCCGGCCGGCTACTTCGATCCGATGAGTACGCGCGTGATCATCATCGTCACAATGGGTGGATTTCCGAATGTGCTCATGGACGGAATCGTCACTCAACAGGAACTCTCGCCCAGCAACGATCCGGGACAGTCGACACTGACTATCACAGGCGACGATTTGAGCATTTTGATGGACGTGCTCGAAAAGAAGCTTCCCTTTCCCGCTGTGCCTGAAATCGGCATGGTCTATGCGGCACTCGCTCCTTATTTAATGTTTGGGATCGTTCCCCTCGCAATTCCACCGATTATTCCGGTCGTGAAGATGCCGGTCGAACAATACGAGAACCAAACGCAAACAGATCTTCAGTTCATTCAGGGAATCGCGCGGCGGATGGGTTACGTGTTTTTCGTGACGCCTGGACCATTGCCCGGACAGAGCGTCGCTTATTTTGGTCCGGATATAAACCTGCCCGTACCACAGCCTGCGTTGAGCGTAAACATGGATGCGCACACAAACGTCGAATCGCTCAGTTTTTCCCTGAATGGTTTGGCGAAGAAGATTCGCATTTATATCGTCATGGATCCAGTCACAAAAAAAATACCGATCCCGATTCCGGCGCCCAATATCAATGTCTTCAAACCACCGCTCGGTGCTCGTCCGACGCCACCGGCAAAGATCGAGTTCGCGAAAGACGTAGCGCCAAAGCGAGCTGACGAGGCGGCTCAAAGCATTCTGGGTTACTTCATGAACAACTCTGACGCAATCAGTGGAAATGGAACCCTCGATGTGGTGCGTTACGGCCGGCCGCTGAAAGCGCGAATGCTCGTAGGTGTGCGCGGCGCGGGACTAGCTTACGACGGAATGTATTACGTAAACAGTGTGACTCATAACATCAAACGAGGTGAATACAAACAAAACTTTACGCTTTCGCGCGACGGACTGATATCTCAGACGCCAAAGGTGTTGGTATGACAGAAGGTGAAAAGTACTGGGGAAAGTATCGAGGCACGGTCTTGCAAAATGTCGATCCGTTGCAACTCGGACGGATTCAGGTGGTGGTGCCCGATGTGATGAATCTAATACCGACGACATGGGCCGAACCCTGTGTGCCGCTCGCTGGACCAACAGGACCACCAATGGGCGTCTACATGGTGCCGGCCATCGGCGCGGGAGTTTGGGTTGAGTTTGAGCATGGAGATCCTAACCGACCGATCTGGACGGGTTGTCGCTGGGGAGCGCCGTCCGACATTCCACCCCTGGCTCGTCTCGGTAATCCCCTGGATCCCAACATCGTCATTCAGTCGCTGTTGCAACACACGATCATGATCAGCGACATGCCGCCCTCGCCGGTTACTGGTGGAATCATTTTAAAGAGCACGACCGGAGCGATGATCGTCGTCAACGACTCCGGGATTTATATCTCAAACGGCAAGGGCGCAATGATCACATTGATTGGAACCGCCATCGATTTCAACGTCGGCGCACTAACGATTGTGAAATAGGAGAACACGATATGCCGGGCTTTCTCATGCACGTTAACGCAGTGATGACCTGCTTTCACCAGGCGGGACAGGCGACGATTCCGCCCACGCAGCCTCGTGTGTTGGTGAACGGACAGCCGGTCGCAACGGTCGCGCCGCCGCCAGCGCCGCTCGCTACGGTCGTAGGTTGTCCTTTTCAAATTCCCGTTCCCGGCGGCACGAAGCCACAACCGTGCGTGACCATTAAATGGGCCATGCCTTCCACGCGCTTTCTGGTGAATGGGTTGCCGGCAGCTCTAATGCCGACGCCGACTGGACCAGGACCCGGCATCTGTCAGAGCGCCGAACAAATCCCGCAGGGAGCACCGACGGTCAAGGTTGTGCAGACACGCGTCATCGGAAGTTGAAGATCATGAACATTAGCTTTTGCAGTCGCACTTGGATCGGGTCAGTACAGGGAGCGGTAGCGACCTGGTCAACCATGGGAATCAAAATCGTTACGCTGGACCAGGTCGCTACCGCTCCCTGTACTGACCCGATCCAAGCATGATTTAGGACTTTCGAGGTTAGACATGGACATCAATTATCCATTCAAGTTTGACGGTCGCGGACAAACGGCGACGGCCAATGAGTCGCAGCACATCCGGCAGATGATCGAGCAACTGATATTCACCAGTCCGGGCGAGCGCGTGAATAGGCCCACCTTCGGTAGCGGCGTGCTGCAACTGATCTTCGCGCCTAACAGTCCCGAGCTGGCGGCCACAGTGCAATTCACCATGGAGGCCGCCATTCAGCAATGGCTCGGAGATGTGATCGAACTCGAGAACCTTGAAGTGACTGCCGTCGACTCAACACTCACTGTTGATTTGAGCTATTCCATCCGGCGCACCAACGAGCAGCAGACGCTGTCTTTAACACGCGCAATTTGATGTAGGGGGAAGCCGTGAGCCTTTGTTGCCAACAAAACACTCGCCGCGATCTTGTGCGGCATATGAAAGGCCATAACGGCCTCGACTACGTGGAAGTGTTGGATGATCAGATTACGCTGCACGCGTACTTTCTGGGCAAACTTCCGCCCGAGTTGGAGGAAAACAAACCCGGGATTGAGAAATTCCTGCGTGTTGAAGGCGGACAACGCATTACCGGTATCACGATTGAGGACGTCGACCCAATTGTCGATCCGGATCCGGAGCGTGACGACTTTCTTGTAATCAGACTCAACAAGTTTGGCGACTTCTCTACTTACACACTGCGCTTGACGGGCGTAGAAAACATCGATCCTCGTTACGATCGCGCAGAATTCTCGTTCAAGGTTAACTGCCCATCAGATCTCGACTGCGCGCCTGCGTGTACCTGCGAGCCGCAGGTCTTCGCCGAGCCGGAGATCAACTACCTCGCGAAAGACTATCAAAGCTTCCGTCAACTGATCCTCGATCGGTTGTCGATCCTGATGCCCGATTGGAAAGAGCGTCATGTGCCTGATATCGGCATCATGCTGGTGGAGGTGCTCGCATACGTTGGCGACTATCTGAGCTACTACCAGGATGCGGTGGCGACCGAAGCCTATCTCGATACCGCACGGCAAAGAATCTCTGTCCGCCGTCACGCGCGACTCGTCGATTACCTGTTGCACGAAGGATGCAATGCGCGCGCGTGGGTTTGTGTTGAAGTCGATGCGGATCTTGAACTCGATGCTTCGGACGTCTCGTTTATAACGAGCACTGAGGACGCAATCATGCAGACGCGGATCGCGCTCAAGTGGGACGATCTGTCGACTGTGCTTGATGAAAACTATGAAGTGTTTGAGCCGCTGGTAGCCGACCGCTCGAAGCCCATCAAATTGATCCCGGCACACAACCGGATCAGGTTCTATGCGTTTGGTGAAAGATACTGTTGCATTGAAACAGGAAGCACTTCCGCAACCCTGCTCGATGATTGGATCGTTACCGAGATTCCGGATAACGGTTCTGCGGGAGCGAATTACTACAAAGACCCAAAGGATCCGTACCAGAATTCTACTCCCAAGACCAAAAAGAAGTTCGAACGAGCACTGAACCTCAAGCCGGGCGATGTTTTGATCTTCGAAGAAGTAATCGGGCCGGTTACAGGTCTCGAGGCAGACGCAGATCCTATGCGGCGTCACGCCGTTCGGATTACATCCGTCAAACCCGGCGAAGACAAGTTAAGAAAAACCGAAGAGGGATACCCAATTCCCTACGTCGAGATCGAGTGGGCGCCGGAAGACGCATTGCCATTCACTTTTTGCATCTCGACGATCGGCGCCGCACCCGACTGCGACTACCTCATCAACGTTAGTGTCGCGCGCGGAAACGTGATCCTCTGCGATCACGGTAAGACGCAACGACCGGAAGATCTTGGACCCATCCCCGTTTCCAGGACAGAAGCTGTTTGCGAATGCGTGGACGAAGCGGGCGACGTTCAGATCATCCCCGGACGGTTCCCGTCCGCACTCAGAAAATCACCGATCACGTATTGCGATCGGTTGCCAAAGGATAAACCACGCTGGGCCAGCGCCACCTCGATGTTGATGCAGGACCCGCGACAGGCACTCGCCCACGTTCACGTCGCTTCCGAACCTCCTTACGATTGGGAGAATCGTTATGACCTGATCGCGAGTGGACCGGACGACAAACACTTCGTCGTTGAGATCGACAACTTCGGTAAAGCTCATCTCCGTTTTGGAAACGGCGAGCTCGGTTTTCAACCCAGCGCCGGTACAACATTTCGTGTGACCTATCGCGTTGGCAATGGAATCGCCGGCAATGTCGGCGCAGAATCGATCACTCGTCTCATCACCACAAAGACCACCATCAAGGGTGTGGATATCAAAGTTCGAAATCCGTTAGCAGCGCGCGGCGGCACGGAGCCCGAGCCTATGTCAGAGGCGAAGTTGTTTGCGCCATATGCGTTTCGAAAGAAACTGCAACGCGCAATCATCGCGGGCGATTACCAGTCGCTTGCGGCACGCAATCCGAAATTGCAACGCGCTTCGGGAGAGCTCGTATGGACCGGCAGTTGGTACGAAGCCGACGTGGCGGTCGATCCATTGGGCAGTGAAACTGCCGGCGACGAGTTGCTCAAAGATATCCAGACCTACCTCGAACGCTATCGCCGCATGGGCCATGACCTTCATGTCGAACAGGCTGAGTATGTCCCGATATTGTTGGCGCTCGAAGTCTGCGCCTTGCCACATTACCAGCCGGGCCACGTCAAAGCAGCGCTGCTCGAGGCCTTCAGCAATCGTGTGTTGTCCGGCGGCAAGCGTGGCTTTTTCCATCCTGACAATCTGACGTTCGGCGAAGGCATTTACCTGAGCAAGATTATCGCGACGGCCCAGGCAGTGGCCGGCGTCGAATGCGTGCAAGTCAAAAAACTACAGCGTCTGTTTGAGGCGGCGAATCACGAGATTGACAACGGCATTTTGCCTTTGCGGTTAGCAGAGATCGCGCAGCTCGACAACGATCCGAATTTTCCCGAGCGCGGCAAACTCGAAATCCACGTAGGTGGAGGTAGATAAGATGACGGCGAAAAAGTGCGGCTGTAACAGCCCGAGTTGTGGTTGCTGTGAAGGCACTCGAAAAATAACTCCCGTCTCCACGGCTAACCGGCCCGGCCTGGACCAGTTGACGTATCGCATCGGCACGCATGGCGAGTTTTTCGAAACCATGAAGGCGCGGCTTGGAAACATGGTCGTCGTTGCTACTGGTCCGGATGGCCAGACGTTTGAGACGTTTTATCCGCTTCAGGATCTAACTACTCGTCAAACTACCGATCCGGCAATCGCGTTACTCGATGGTTGGGCCACGGTCGGGGATGTGTTGACCTTTTATCAGGAGCGCATCGCCAACGAAGGTTACCTGCGCACAGCTACGGAGCGTCGCTCGATTCTAGAGCTGGCGCGGCTGGTTGGTTACAAACTTCGACCCGGCGTCGCTGCCACCGTATATCTCGCTTACACGTTGGACGACAATCAAATCGAGCCAGCAGAGATTCCCACAGGCGCGCGGTCGCAGAGTGTTCCTAATCCCGGTGAGACAGCGCAGTTTTTTGAGACCAGCGAGAATTTGATCGCGCGCCGTGAATGGAACAATCTGCAGGTGCGACTGCAGAAGCCTCAGGCCATCACTTTCCAGAATGCTCTTTTCGTCGAAAAGATTTACGTCGCCGGCATCAACACTAACCTCAAGACCGGCGATCTGCTGTTGTTGAGGTTTAGCGACGATGGTGAGGATTCGGTTGTACGCACTGTTGCGAGTATCGCGACCCAGTTTGAACAAGACAGAACGGAGATCAGCTTGCAGCCGTTGCCGGTGGACGTCGCGACTGCCTTTCCTCTCCTCGTCGAGCATTTGAAAAATATCGAAGCAATACCCGAGAAACCGGGCACAGACAATTTTGTAAAGCCAGTTCGGACACTCGTGTCGCGGATTCGACTCGGTACTCCGACACCATTGTCGGTGTGGGAGCAATTTGTGCCGAGAGTCACGGGCGGCGATTTTGCGGAGCAGTTTAATGAAGCTTCTGCGGCATTTCATGACAAGCTCGAAGCAGCGCTCGAAAAGTTGAGCAAACAACCCGCGCCTGGGATTTCCAAAACCGATCCTTCAGAGTTCGTGGAGGATCTGCTCAAACCGAAAAAACCTCAGGCCGCCAGCAGTCTCCAACTCCAACGCAGCTTGAAACAACTCTTTGAGCCCGGAACCGACGCGCCGGCCCAGTTGCTCGTCAACTCTGATCCGCTGTTGAAAGAGACTTTCTACACTGCCTGGGCCAATGCAGATTTGAGTTCTACTCCCCGCGACTTGAAAGCTGTCCATGTGCTGCGAACGCAGGCTCCACTCTTCGGCGCCACGGTGCCCGATCAGCCCACGTACTATTTGGAGGATGTTCGCGTTCCTGACGGCAATGGAGGTACGCTCGTCCACGTAAAAGGCGAGCTCAAAACCCAGGATCTCTGGCTACCCTGGCCTCTCAGTCCGGATGAATTGGACAACACGCTGTTTTTGGATCAGGCACACGAAGAAATTCTTCCGGGGAGTTTTGTGCTCATCCAAACGCCGTCCGGCGTGCTCACAACTCGTGAAGTCCGTCAGGTAGTAGACGCTCAGTCAGTGCAGCGCACAGCTTACGGACTAAGCGGCAAAACCACGCGTCTCACAACGGCACAGAATTGGAGGACTCGACACTCCAACGAGAACATCTCGGAGAATCTGCGAAGGACGCTGGTCTTTGGCCAAAGCGAACAGCTCACTCTCGTCGACGAACCCATCACGAGCTCCATCCAGGTTACCAGGGACAATCGCAGCGATGGAATCGTACTCGACGGACTCTACAACGAGTTTCCCTCCGGTCGTTGGGTCGTCTTCTCCGGTGAGCGCGACGATATTCCAAACGTCAAAGGCGTTAAGGGCGTCGAGCTTTTGATGGTCGCCAGTTTGCGACAAGTCGATCCGGTTGTGGCAGGCGATACGATTCACACGGCCCTCGTCCTTGCGACTCCGACTGCATACTCGTACAAGCGCGACACGCTCACGATCTACGGCAATGTCGTCAAAGCCACGCATGGAGAAACAACGAATGAACCACTCGGCAGTGGTGATGGAAGTCAACCACTACAAAGCTTTACCTTGAAACAGCCGCCACTCACTTTCGTGCCTGCTCCTACCGCCGCGGGTGTCGACAGCACGTTGCACGTTTATGTGAACAACGTCGAGTGGCACGAAGTAGACACGCTTGCCGGTCTTGGACCAAAAGATCGGAACTTCATCACCAAGACAGACGACGCCGACAACGTCACGCTTGTCTTCGGCAACGGCATCGAAGGTTCACGCATTCCGACTGGCGTTTTGAATGTCAACTCAGCTTATCGAAGGGGCATCGGCAAACCCGGTAACGTGAAGGCTAACCAGATTAGCCTGTTGCAAACCAAACCATTGGGCGTCCAGAGCGTGATCAATCCGCTACAGGCCTCGGGTGGCGCCGATAAGGAAGATCGCGATACAGCACGCGAGAATGCACCGCTTGCGGTAATGGCGCTGGACCGGTTGGTGTCGTTACAGGACTATGGCGACTTTACGCGCACGTTTGCGGGCATTGCCAAGGCAAGTGCAAAGCAGTTGAGCGATGGTCGACGGCAGTTTATCCATCTGACAATCGCCGGTGTTGACGACATCCTGATCGATCCACTCTCCGATCTCTATCGCAACCTGCTTGAAGCATTGCGCAAACTCGGCGACGTCAGTGTTCCAATCCAACTCGAGTCGCGCGAGCTGATCACTCTCGTTCTCGGCGCAAACATACGCTTACAGCCAGACTATCTCTGGGATCCGGTCGCACTCGAAGTGCGCACTGTATTGCTCGATAAATTCGGATTTCGCAAACGCGCCTTGGGCCAGCCCGCGCTGCTCTGCGAGATCATTGGCGCGATACACGCCGTGGAAGGAGTTGCTTACGTCGACGTCGATGCATTTGGTGGTGTGCCCGAAAAAACGACTGACGCCAATGGCGAGCGCCAGTTGCAAACACTCCCTCAACTAGCTAAAGCGGTGCAGGACATCGTCCAGCCGAAAGGAGCAACGGTTGGTCCATTGCAGTCAGTCCCGGCACTTTTGGCTGGTTTCGACAAAGGCGCCTTACACGCAGCACAGTTGGCGATTTTTACAGCAGCAGTACAGGACACCATCGTCTTGAACCAAATCAAATGAATGAGCTTTGTCTAAAAATCCGAGATCGTTGTTGGACACAGTCAGAACCACCTCGCGGTAGCGGGTTGGAGCCGAAGTCGTTCTTGGATCGGGTCAGTACAGGGAGCGGTAGCGACCTGGTCGGTGATTAGCATGCGATATTTTCTAATGATTCCTGACTTCCATCGTTTGACCAGGTCGCTACCGCTCCCTGTACTGACCCGATCCAAGAACGACTTCAGACTTTTGAGGCAAGGCGCGAGGGCGTACCCACCCGCTACCGCGAGGTGGTTCTGACTGTGTCCAGGTATGGATCGCGAATCTATGAAATGAAGGCCGAAGCATCATGAGCGGAGAAACAATAGATCCTCGAATCGATCGGCTCTACCAATTGGTGCCTGACATCTACCGCATGCGGGATGGGGATCAGCGATACCCCTTGCAGGCGCTTTTGCGAGTCATAGCTGAACAAGTCAACCTCGTCGAGGACGACATTACTCAGCTTTACGAGAACTGGTTCATCGAGACAGCAGAAGACTGGGCTGTTCCTTACATTGCCGAGATCATCGGCTACCGCCCGGTGCTCAAGATTGGCGAGAAAGACAGCAGCGCACTGGGCCGCGTTCTCGTCCCGCGACGAGAGGTTTCAAACACCATCCGTTACCGGCGAGCCAAGGGAACGCTCGCATTACTCGAGCTTCTCGCCCAGGACGTCGCCGGCCTTCCTGCCCGCGCAGTTGAATTCTTTAAGCTGCTTCCGTGGAACCAGAACATCAACCACCTGCACTTAGATCGTGTGTGCACGGTCGACGTTCGTCGCATGGAAGATCTCGATCTGATCGGTAGCCCGTTCGAACGGCTTGCTCACACAGTCGACATCCGGCAGATCAACTCGCGACGCACGGTTGGACGTTTCAATATTCCTTCGGTCGGCGTCTTCATCTGGTGGCTCAAGGCCTATCCGGTAACGTGGACCCGCGCTTACTGCGCCGAGAATGCTGGTCCACATTGCTTCACGTTTAGTGTGCTGGGCCAGGACGCACCACTGTTTTGCAAGAGTGAGCCCGAAACCGATCCGGCGCACATTGCCGAAGAGATGAACATACCTGCGCCGATCCGCAGACAAGCCTTCGCCTCTCGGCCGGAACAGTTTTATGGAGCCGACCGCAGCTTCGCGATCTGGGCGCCGGGATGGGGTGGATACAGTTCCGAAGAACCGATTCCAGTTGAAGCAATTGTTCCGGCTGACCTGTCAGGTTGGCAGTATGTACCCAAGCTCAAGCACGTCGCGGTCGATCCGGTTCTCGGACGCTTTGCGTTTCCGCCGAGCCAGTTACCGAAGAAAGGCGTTTCGGTGAGTTATCGCTACGGCTTTAGTGCAGACATGGGTGGCGGCGAATACGCGCGCCCGATTTTTGATCCTTCACCGGAGGAGATAAAGGTTCCGGATCCCAAGGATCCATCGAAGAAGGTTCGCCAGCTAGTCGAGCCAAAGTTCTATCAGGTCGGAAGGAAACCCGGATTATTTCAAACGCTGGGCGCAGCGCTCGCGCAATGGGAAAAGGACGATCCGTTCGACGCGGTGATTGAACTGACGGAGAGCGCGGTTTACGTCGAGCCGATCACGATCACTCTGAAGTCTAATCGCACGCTGCAATTGCGCGCAGCCAATCGCAAACGTCCGATACTTCGTTTACTCGATTGGCAAACCGATTCTCCTGATTCGCTTTCAGTCACGATGGAAGAGGGCAGTCGCTTCACCCTGGATGGACTGCTGCTCGCCGGACGTCCACTGCGCATCACGGGACCAGCACGCGAGTACGGTTGTCCGCCTCCGCCCGTGTGTGGATCGAGTGTGGTGCTGCGTCACTGCACGCTCGTTCCGGGCTGGGGCATCGACAGCGATTGCGAGCCACACCGGCCGGCAGAACCAAGTCTCGAGCTTTACAACATTCGCGCGCACGTCCGAATTGAACACAGCATTCTCGGTTCGATTCAGGTTCACGAAAACGAAGTCGATATCGACCCGATCCCGATGACGATCACCGACAGCATCGTCGACGCGACAGACCCGCAGAAAGAAGCGATCGGAGCGCCTGGATTTGCGGTGGCCCACGCGGTGTTGACGATTCTTCGTTGCACGGTTTTTGGAATCGTCGATGT
>Ga0097621_100000742_pt1 | contig 22818 bp, 12 predicted proteins | sample KBSMisM72_FD_73165 | JGI IMG/M metagenome (GOLD analysis project Ga0097621, IMG submission 73165) | Miscanthus rhizosphere microbial communities from Kellogg Biological Station, Michigan, USA - KBS Miscanthus M7-2 (version 2) (version 2) | ecosystem: Host-associated > Plants > Roots >... | reverse complement strand
GTAAAGATGCGCGTCGACCTGCGACGTTCGAATCACGTGACCAAACTCGTGCGCAATCTTCGTCGCCGCGAGCGTGTTGCCGCTAATCGGTATATACGACTCAGTCGACATAAGTGAGTTCATCACCGGGAAGTAAATCGGATTCGGATAGCCATTATCTAAACGGCTTCCCAACGTGATCGTAGCGGCAACGAGTTTGCCCGACGAATCCCAGCGATATTTCCCGGTCGCGGCGCCCTCGGCGTTTTCGCGCGAGACAGTGATGGTCAACGTGAAGTCCGGGTTCTTCTCGTAAATCGCCCACTGCTCTCGGCCGGCTTCGGTGGACAGGAAGTCCTTCTTCCAGGCTTGATAGCGGGCCGCGTATTTGGGCGGAATGACTTCTTTAATACCGCCCTCGTCAGAGGGTTTAGACACGTAGGTCTCGGTCTCCGACCCGTGATATTCCGCGACCAGGGCCGGCGTCGACGTGTCCCGGACCGTGAGGCCTTTTTCGGCAGTGAAGCCGATCGCATTCAATGAGAGTAGAACGAAAAGAAAGAGCGCCAGTGTGATGGTAATGCGCGACAATTTCATGCGATCGGTTCCTCCCGGAACGGTGAAACGTAACGTGAACGTGCGGTCGTCAGCTGGGAGCTTCAATTGTAGTCTGGACAAATTTTTCTAAACTAAGTTCACAGAGAAGTCAACATTTTTTGCGCGGATTTGCTAATAAGATGTCTAGTCCACAGATTACGCAGATTCAAAACCGATGAGAAGACAACTACAAACGTGTTTACTCATAATCCTTGCTTTCGCCATGCAGGCTGTGGCGCAGCAGAGACGAGTCTTCGAAGGGGCGGAGATTATTCTGCCGAGTGCGAAGCTGAAATCCACTCGTGCGCTTCGTCTCCATCGCCTGTTCTATGGCGTTGGCAACGCCCGCATCTATCCGACGAGGCAACAATTCAGCGCGTCTGGCGTCCCCGCAGACGGTTGGACCAGAAGTGTGGAGATGCCCGACGGTCAAAAGATCACGGCCTCCATCACTCGCGATCGCGACAACTTCGACATCTCTTTCAAGGCGCAGCCCGGCACCGCCGTCGTCAAGTGGGGAATCTCAATCGACGCGTTGCCCGGCGAGTACTTCACAGGCCTGATGGAGCGTGTTGTCGATGGTCCACAGGCAAAATCGTGGGCCCCCGGCATCACTGAAGCGATGGATTTGCGTGGGCAGAAAGTCGACATGATCATCAAGCCCACTACTTCAGTCTATGCTCCGTTCTACATATCGTCGCGTGGCTATGCAGTCTTTGTTAAGGGCAACTGGCCGGGAGTATTTGATCTCGCCGCCTCGAATAAGCAAAGCGTTCAAATCGAGTTTGAAGGTCCATCACTCGAGCTGAAAATTTACACGGCATCAGATCCTGCATCGCTCGTACGCCAACACGCGCTCGACGCCGGTCCCCCTTTCCTGCCTCCGAAATGGATCTACACCCCCTGGCGCTGGCGCGATGAACACACGCAACGCTCGACTTACTACGACGGTACGCCAGTTACTGCCCCATTCAATTCCGAAATCATGGAAGACGTGCTGATGATGCGCGCGTTCGGGATTCCGAATGGTGTGTACTGGATCGATCGTCCATGGGGACCGGGAAAGCCGTGGGGTTACGACGATTTCGATATTGATGAAGTTCGTCTGCCTCACTTCGCGCGTATGGTGAAGTGGCTTGACGGTAACGAGACCAAGACCGTGCTTTGGATCGCGCCATTCTTTCAGGGAAAGATGATGGAGGAAGCGACGGCGAAGGGTTACACCCTCGCCGGCCAAGTTCGTCCGTCTAACGGCAACAACTATCCGATGGTCGATCTCACGAACCCCGCCGCTCGCACATACTGGCAGGAAGGCGTCGGAAAACTTCTGAAATTGGGTGTTGCCGGTTTCAAAATGGATCGCGCGGAAGAAGACATTCCGGAATCCGGGCCTTACAAAGTGTTTGACGGCCGCACTATTCGCGAAAATCGGAACGCATACCCGGCGATGTACGTGAAAGCGGTGTACGAAGTCGCGCACAAGTATCGTGGCAACGACGTAGCGCTGATGCCGCGGGCGGCTTACACCGGCAGTTCTCCTTACGCAGTCTTTTGGGGTGGTGATATCGGCGGAACACAGGAAGGTTTGCGCGCGTCGATTATCGCGGTGCAGCGATCGGCGGTGATGGGTTATCCAAACTGGGGCTCGGATATTTGTGGTTACAACCAGCAACTTCTGGAACAGGAAGTCTGCGGCAGGTGGCTCGCTTTCGGCGCGCTGAATCCGATCATGGAAGTTGGCCCAACGCGCAACGTCGCGTTCTGGAACCTACCGCGCGAGCCGGCGTACGACACACATCTGATCGCGATGTGGCGCATGTATGCGCGATTGCACCAGCGTTTGATCGACTATAGTTACGCGCATGCGCAGGAAGCGACGAAGACGGGTATGCCGATTATTCGTCCGCTCTTTCTGGTCGATCCGAATGCGCCCGCGGCGTGGTCCAACTGGTGGACTTATCTTTACGGCCGCGACATCCTCGTATCGCCGGTCTGGGAAAAAGGGAAGCGCGAACAGCGGGTTTATTTACCTTCAGGACAACGCTGGCGTGACGCTTGGAACGGGCAGGTCTATCGTGGCGGGCAAACGATCACGGTTGCCGCGGCGATGTATCAGTTGCCGATGTTCGTTCGGGTTGGTGCACGAGTTGAGCTCGGCGATTTGAATCAGGAGTGGAAAGAGAGCTTGGAGATTGCCGCGAGGAAACCCGATCTGAAGAAGCTCGACGCCGAGTTGAGACGAAGATTTCATGATGAACAGAATTAACAAGATGTATCCTGTCAATTCTGAAATCTTGTAATCCTGTCCACATTATGCCGCGAGTGATCACGATCATATTGCTTTTGACCGTCTGCCTCTTTCCGGTGCGAGCTCAGGTGCTGCCGCACGTCACAGTCCCTCAGGATCTCACCGGCTTGTGGCGCTTCGCACTCGATCGCAATGACGAGGGCGTCACCCAGCAGTGGTTCACCGTCAGACTCCCGCAGTACATCAAGCTGCCCGGCATCCTCCAGGATCAAAACCAGGGCGACGAAATCACGACGAAGACGCCGTGGGTCTTATCGCTCTACGATCGTTTCTGGTACCTGCGCGAAGACTACAAAGACTACACCGAACGGATCGTAAAGATTCCGTTCTTATCTCAACCGCCACGCCACTATCTCGGTGTCGCCTGGTATCAACGGGAGATATTTATTCAACCGAATTGGGCCGGCCGCCGCGTAGTCCTCACACTCGAACGGCCACACTGGGAAACCACCGTCTGGCTCGACAACAAGAAGATCGGTTCGGAAAAGAGTCTCGTTACTCCACACGTTTTCGACTTCGGCACCGTAACGCCCGGCCGTCATCAAATCACGATACGCGTCGACAATCGCATGATCATGCCGTACCGGCCAGACGCGCACAGTGTTTCAGATTCGCTGGCCGCGAGTTGGAATGGAATCACTGGAAAGATACAGCTTTCGTCTACAGGACGCGTCTGGATTGACGATGCACAGGTCTTTCCGCGGCTCGCTACGAAGACGCTCCTCATCAAAGTCCGCATCGGCAATCAGACAGGTTTGAGTGGATCAGGAACGCTGACCGCAGTTTGGCCTGACATCGGCGTCGTTCCCGTGACGTGGGACGAAAATGGCGGAACTGCGGAAGTCGAAGTTCCCATTAGGCAGGACGCAGTCAAGTGGGATGAGTTTCATCCGCAGTTGTATCCGCTCCGTTTGTGGTTGAAGGGAAACGGCGTCGATGAAAATCTCGAAATGCAAATCGGATTGCGTGAGTTCAAAGCAGAAGGAAAAGAGTTTCAACTCAACGGCCGCGCGATCATGTTCAGAGGCACGCACCACGGCGGCGACTTCCCGTTAACGGGCTACGCTCGGACAGACGTTGGGTACTGGAAAAAGTTGTTCGAGCTCTGCCGGACCTGGGGCTTGAATCACATGCGCTTTCATTCGTGGTGTCCACCCGAAGCGGCGTTTGAAGCGGCAGATAGTCTCGGCTTTTACCTGCAACCCGAACCAGGCATGTGGAATGAGTTCAATCCCGACACTCCGATGGAGCGAATGCTCTACGAAGAAACAGAACGGATGATCAAGGCTTACGGGAATCATCCTTCGTTCATGTTGTTGTCGGCGAGTAACGAACCAAAAGGTGACTGGCAGCCAGTATTAGCAAGTTGGGCGAATTACTTCCGGAAGAAAGATTCACGCCGTTTGTACACACGCGGAACTGGTCATACCGAACGGCAAATCGAGAATGTCACTGACGGCAGCGACTATCTAGCGATTCAACGCATTGGACCAAAGATGCTGCGACGTGAATCGGGTTGGTTTGGCGGCGACTACGATGAAGCGCTCGAAGACATCAACATACCCGTCATCTCGCATGAGATTGGTCAATGGTGCGCCTATCCCGATTTTGACGTGATGAAGAAGTTTACCGGTTATATGAAACCGGGTAACTACGAGATCTTTCGCGATTCGGCCAAAGCGCACGGGCTGCTGGAAAAGAATAAATCCTTCGCCGACGCCTCGGGCCATTTCCAGGTCGCGGTTTACAAAGAGGAGATCGAGGCAAATCTGAGAACGCGCGGGCTCAGTGGTTTTCAACTTCTCGATCTGCACGACTATCTCGGGCAAGGGACGGCGCTTGTCGGTCTGCTCGATCCTTTCTGGGAACCGAAGAGTTATGTGAAGGCGGAGGAGTTCAAAGACTTTTGCAATAGCACTGTCCCCTTAGCACGCTTTCCGAGATATGTTTATACGGATGCCGAACGACTCGAGGTGCCGGTGGAAGTCGCGCATTACGGCGCGGAACCCAAGGAGGATGGGAAAGGCGTTTGGCGTATCGATGACGACATCGTGGGTGAATGGGATGCGAAGACGATCACGATCGGAAAGAACATCCAACTCGGAAATGTTTCGGTAAATCTTGCGAGAGTCGGTCCCGGCGAGCACAAGTTAACTGTCACGCTTGCGCCCTCGACATTCTTCGCTCCGATCACCCGGAGGATCATTCCACGAGCGGAGGCCGTGCGTGGCTCTACTTACTTCGAGAATAGCTGGACGTTTTTTGTTTACACTCCTGCGGAAATAACTGCCCACGCGAGTACTGAACCATCGCTTGCTTCCGTGTGTCAGAAGTCTCGTGACACTGACGTTCTGATCACTGGCTCCTGGGAAGAAGCCGAAAAGAAACTCGCAAATGCCGGCAAGGTTCTCTTCTCACCGCGCAGCAACGATCTTGATTGGTCCAGTCCGCCGCTCGATGTCGTCCCCATCTTCTGGAATCGGCAGATGATGCCGGCGTGGGGACGCATGTTGGGAATATGGGTCAAGCGAAATAGCGGCCGGACCAAAGATCACATGATCGATGGATTCTTGACGTCTGAGCATTACGACTGGCAATGGGCCGAGCTCGTTCGTGGCGCCCGCGCGATCAATATCGATCGTTTGCCGGAAGAATTGGAGCCGGTGGTGTGGGCCATCGACGACTGGAATCGAAACTACAAGCTCGGTCTCTTGTTCGAAGCTGGGATTGGTAATGGAAAGTTGCTCGTGTCTGCGATCGACGTCACAAAGGAGAACGACACTAATCCCGTGTTGGCTCAGTTACGCAGATCGCTCCTTATTTATATGAAGGGCGATTGTTTTCAACCGTCAGTTGGACTGACGCAGGCAGACATGCGCAGCATACTCTTCGATACGCGCATCATGGCCAAACTCGGCGCCAAAGCCGAAATTGAAGGCGCGTCCGCGGCTGCTGCAATCGATGGTGACCCGTCGACATACGTGCTGGTTGGCGATCAGAAAGCGCCGGCTCGCGAGCAGTTGGAGCTGATGATTAGTTTCCGCGCGCCTGTTGCAATGTCGGGTGTGGTGCTGATGCCGCGGCAAAATCATCGCGAGCATGAAGGTGACATTCGTGAGTTTGTTATTCAGGCCAGCGACGATGGAAAGGTTTGGTCGGATATTGCACGCGGCGAATTACCTTCGACGTGGGCCCCACAACGTGTTGAATTCTCGCGAGTCAACACGGCACGGTATTTAAAACTCATCTCGCTTTCCGGTTTTGGAACTGATAAGACTACAGCGCTCGCGGAACTGGCCATAATCTACGCCGGACCAAAATTGCCATAACTTTATTTAAGGTTATGACGACCGTATTTGGACACAGTCAGTACCGTCCGCGGTAGCGGATGGGTACGTCGTAGACACGCTTGGATCCAAAGGCCGCGGACCCATCCGCTACCGCGGACGGTACTGACTGTGTCCAGGAGAGACGCAGAAACGCGCACAGGAGAATAGATGAAGAGACGAATCAGCCGACGAAGTTTCGTCAAGAGTAGCGGTGTTGGGTTGGTTGGGGTTTCGTTGTTTCCGCTGGACAGCAAAGCTCAAACACAAGAGGGGAGGCGAGTTTATCCGCTCAATCGTAGGTGGTTGTTTAGCGAGAAGAATGTCGCTGGTGGGACGGCGTTGCGTTTCGAAGATACGCGCTTCACGCGCGTGACGATTCCGCATACGAACAAGATGTTGCCGTGGCATGGCTTCGACGACAAAGACTACCAGTTCGTTTCACTTTATCGCCGGCATTTCCAGTTGCCGGCAGGCGTTAATGGCAAGCGAGTGTTTGTTGACTTTGGTGGAGTCATGACTGCGGCGACGGTCCATATCAATGGTCATCGTCTGGGTGAGTATCGCGGTGGGTATACGCCGTTCTCGTATGAGCTGACGGAGTTTGTGAACTGGCGTGGCGACAACGTGATTGCGGTTGAAGTTGATTCGACTGAACGCAAGGACATTCCGCCGTTTGGGGGCGAGATTGACTACCTGACGTTCGGAGGTATCTACCGCGATGTCGCGCTGCGAATTGTTCCGCAGACGTTTATCGAGAATGTCTTCGCGAAACCAGTAGACGTTCTCGGCTCGGGACGGCGGCTTCAGGTGCGTTGCTTTCTGGAGAATAACGCTGGGTCGCGGAACGTGAAAGTCGAGTTGCTTGATGGCTCTCGTGTTGTTGATGCGAAAGAGGCAGACGTGGCGGCGGGGAGTTCCAATGTTGAAGTAACACTCACCAATCTTGGAGCGGTCCAACTGTGGGAGCTCGATCGCCCCAAGCTCTACGACGTGAGAGTCACACTCATTGAGAATGGCCGGAATGTTGACGAATACAAGACACGCACTGGCTTTCGTGAAGCGCGTTTTACTTCTGACGGTTTCTTTCTTAATGGTAAACATCTCAAGCTACGCGGGCTGAATAGACATCAAACGTTTCCATTCGTCGGCCAGGCGATGCCTGCGCGAGTGCAAAAACGAGATGCATGGATTCTCAAAAAAGAGTTGAAGTGCAACATTGTGCGCACGTCGCATTATCCGCAGTCGCCGCACTTTCTCGATGCGTGTGATGAGTATGGTCTGCTCGTGCTCGAGGAGATTCCGGGCTGGCAGCACATCGGCGATCAGCAGTGGAAGGATCTGTCGGTGAGTTACGTCGAGAAGATGGTGCGTCGCGATTGGAATCATCCGTCGATCGTGCTTTGGGGCGTGCGCGTCAATGAGTCGCGCGACGATCACGATTTTTACACGCGCACGAATCAATTGGCGCGTTCGCTTGACGACTCCCGGCAGACGGGCGGCATTCGTTACAACTACGAGTCGGAACTGCTCGAAGACGTCTTTACGATGAACGATTTTCAGATACCGCTGCGTCCGCCAAAGCATCCGCTCTATCTGAACACGGAGTTCATCGGTCATATGTATCCGACGAAACGCAACGACAATGTTGAGCGCGTTACGGAACATGCGATGCGACACGCCCGCGTGCACAACCAGCTTGCGTCTGACAAGCGATATGCGGGCGGCATTGGCTGGTGCGCGTTTGACTACAACACGCACGCGAATTTCTGTTCCACCGACCGGATTTGCTATCACGGTGTTGGGGATATTTTCCGGATTCCGAAACCGGCTGGTGGGTTTTACAAGTCGCAATGCGATCCTGCGGAGGAGATTGTGTTAGAGCCGGCGTTTGACTGGTCGCGTGGAGATCGAAATGAGAGTTTCAATGTCGCGATGGTGTCGTCTAATTGCGAGCATCTCAAGATCTACATCGGGAAGAATCTTGTCGCTGATATCGATCCGGATCGAGAGAATTTCCCACACCTGAAGTATCCGCCGTTTGTCACAAACATTCGTAGTGGCATTAGCAAAGGGTGGGGTGACATGACCCTCGAGGGTTACATCGGTGGGAAGCTCGTGATCACGAAGAAGCTGTCGGGACAGGGTGCGGATCGGCAGTTCCACATGGATGCTGATGATCGTGAGTTGAATGGCGATGGGATTGATGCGACGCGCGTGGTGTTGAAAGTTACAGATGAGTATGGAGCTGTGAGGCCGTTAGCTAATGCGGCTATTACCTTCACGCTGACCGGACCTGGACAGATCATCGGCGAGAATCCGTTCGCGTTGTTTGGCGGCGTCGGAGCTGTTTGGATCAAGGCGCGCGAGACGGCGGGATTGATCCGACTGACCGGCAAGCATCCCTACCTCGGTGAGAGGACAATTGAGATTACAGTAAAAAGCCAGCGGCCAGAAATTTTGTAGATTTGATTTAAACCGAGGGCGGCCACGGAGGGCCGCCCCTACAGTTCGTTCCGTAGTGCGCAACAACGCTTCGGCACTGGGCTACTCGGTACGTACTGTAGGGGCGGCTCTCCGTGGCCGCCCTCGGTTTAAATAGAAGCGAACTCAATCTCAAACCGTGCGGCCATGCGATAGAGTGTTTTCCGGTTGATGCCGAGGATCTCCGCGGTCCGTTTCCGATTATTCCCGGTGGCTTCCAGGACGTGGAGAATGTAACGGCGCTCAATCTCATCGAGATTCGGTAACCCCGAAAATAGTTGATCCAACTCGTCTGTCGAAAGCGGCGCCGTATCATGCGCCGGCTGCAGACGAATCCGCGCCGGAAGATCCTCGATCGTAATAACGCCACCCTGATTCAACGTAATCGCGCGCTCGATCACATTCTCAAGTTCACGCACATTCCCGGGCCACGAGTATGCAGTCAGACACTGCATACTCTTCTGATCGGTAGCAACAGCAGTTGGGCCTGGGGCATGCTTTCGCAGAAAGTGCGCAACGAGCAACGGAATATCTTCGCGCCGCTGTCGCAACGGCGGCAGGTGCAACTGAATAACGTTCAACCGATACAGCAAGTCGCCTCGAAAAGCTCCGGCAGCGGAGAGCTTCTCGAGATCGGAATTACTCGCAGCGATCACGCGCGCACCAACCTTGATCGGCTCCGTCCCTCCAACCGGAACCACCTCGCGCTCCTGCAACACTCGCAGTAACTTTACCTGCAAGCCGGCACTAGTCTCACTAATCTCGTCGAGAAACACCGTGCCTTCCGCAGCCTGCTCGAAGATCCCACGCTTGTTGGCAATGGCGCCTGTGAACGAACCCTTAACATGTCCAAACAATTCCGACTCGAGCAGCGTTTCAGTCAACGCGCCACAGTTCACAGCCACAAATCGTTCAGTCGATCGTGTGCCGTGATTGTGAATCGCCCGCGCAACCAACTCTTTGCCGGTCCCCGATTCCCCGGTGATCAGCACTGCGGCGCGTGAGTCTGAAACGCGGGCGATCATTTTATAGATCTCGAGCATCGCCGGAGTGCGGCCGATCAACCCCGAACTGCGCTCCTCTTCATCGAGATCCGAAGTGACGTGTTTCCCGCTTCCGTTTGCCAAAGCACGTCGCACAATTGCTACGAGCTCATCGATGTTGAACGGCTTGCTGATGTAATCGAACGCGCCTTCTTTGACCGCGCGCACTGCGGTATCAATCGAGCCAAAAGCCGTCATCAACACGACGGGAATCGACGGATACTCGCGGCGAACGATTTCCAGCAACGACAGACCATCAAGCTTCGTCTTCATGCGAATGTCGCTGAGCAAAAGATCCGGCGGCTCCTGTGCAACTGTTGCGAGCGCCGCTTCGCCGCTGTTCGCGAACACAGCGCTAAAACCCTCCCGCGCAAAAACCTCGCAGAGAAGTTCACACGTGACTGAGTCGTCGTCGACGGTCAGAATCTGCGGGATCTTACGCGGCATCTAAACTCACCTCAGCGAATTCCGCCTGCGCCACAAGCCTTGCTTCCGCAACCGGCAGCACGAGGCGAAACTCCGCGCCTCTTTCAACTTCCACGCATTCGATCTTCCCGCCATGCTCGACAACAATCTCGCGCGCAATTGCGAGACCCAGACCGCTGCCGGACTTCTTTGTGGTCCACATCGGCTCGAAAAGATGAGTCTTCGCGTCGTCACTGATACCTGATCCAGAGTCGATGAGCCGCACCTCGATCACCTTCTGTTTGTCGATGTAGTTGGTAACAAACTTCATCTCACCACCGTAGGGCATTGCTTCGAGACTATTGTTCACCAGATTGAGAAACACCTGGTGCAGACTCTCATGGTCGGCAAGAACGAACGGCAGTCCTTCGTCAAGTTGTTGCTTCACGCGAATGTTGTGCGACTCGAAGATCGGCGCGACCAGCAGTAGCAGCTCTTCTACGATCAGGTTGATGTCGGTCGGCTGCGGAGCGATTGGACGGCGGTGAGTTCGCTCGAGCAAACTCTTCACCGATTGCACGATCGAGCCCAGTTGCGCGTTGATGATCGTCAGGCGCCGTTGTGTGTCGCCACAACTGGGATGATTTCGAGCAAGTAATTGCAGGTGTCCGTTGATAGCGTTCAAAGGTGTTCCGATTTCGTGTGCAAGCGATGCCGTCACCTGGCCGATCGCAGCGAGTCGTTCAGCATGCGACAAACGCTGCTGCGTGCGGATCAGATTTCCGTTAGCCGCGCGCAACTCGGTGGTCGCGAGATGGACTTTCTTCACGAGTTGGCTATTCAAGGTGCCAATCTGGCTCAACAACTCTTCGCGCTCCCGAGATCTGGACGCAATGTCGTCCATCATTTGGTTGAAGCCGCCGGCAATCTCGCCCAGCTCGTCGTCTCTGTGTACGGGTGAACGAGCCGAGAGATCGCCCTGACGAGCATGGGCCATCGTTTGCACGATTTCTTTCACCGGTTTGCGGAAGAAATAGACAAACAGCAGATACAGCAGGAGCACTGAGGCGATCAGGGCGCCAAACAACACGAGGTTGTATTCGCGATGAAGACTGCTGACGAGGTTGCGGTGATAACCCTTGAGCACGAGCGCCTTGATGAAGCCACTGTGCTGGCCGTTGGACACGGGCGTGGTGATCAGCCAGTACTGACCGTTATTGCGATTGATCTCCGTCGCCGTCGCGGTCTTGAGTGTTGGCCCTTCGGAGTCCCACGAAGCCAGCAGGTCGCTGGCGCCGCTCGCAGTAGTGGCAATTAGTCGGGGGACAGTCGGCTGGTTTTCGTAAACGTCGATCTGTCTGAAGTCAGGCCGCGAACTGACGACCACCTGCATCTCCTGTTGGAGGTCTTCGAGATTCGAAAAGTAGTCGTACTGCGCGATCCGGTTCCCCAACGCCGCCGTCTGGCTAACTGCATTGTCGTAATGGTCCTTCTCGATCAGCGATCTAATTCTGCCACTGTGGAGGTACGACGACGCGAGCAGGATCAGCGACATCGAACCCGCCACAAGTAGCAGAATCTTTTGCTGCAGGTTAAGCCGCAAGCGCATGCCAGCCACATGGCAAATTCAAAGCCAAGCCACAAAAGGCACAAAAGGCACAAAATGTTTTCTGATGGCGAGTAGCTTATTCTAGGCGTCATAACCAGGAATATACATTTTGTGCTTTTTGTGCCTTATGTGCCTTTTGTGGTCTTCTTTGTGGCTAATTAGGATCGAGGGGCAAAATGGCCACAGTGGCTTTATCGATCCCGTAGCGTTCGATCATTCGATAGAGAGTGCGGCGATCGATGCCGAGGATCTCGGCGGCGCGCGTGCGGTTGCCGCCGGCGACTTCGAGAATGTAGAGCAGGTAACGTCGTTCGAGTTCGTCGAGGGCTGGTAGATCTTCGAAGAGAGCAGAGAGTGGCGAACGTGCGGCGCTGCGTACCTGGGCCGACTGAAGTTTCTCAGGCAGATCTTCCGGATCGATCGCGTGACCACGCGCGTGCAACACGGCATATTCAATGGCCGACTCGAGCTCACGCACATTGCCGGGCCAGTTGTAAGCCACGAGAGTGCGGATAGTTTCTTCCGACAGAGTCAACTGCTTGTGTCCTTCTCTGTCCAGCACGAGGCTGAGGAAGCGTTCTGCCAGCAATGGAATATCTGTACGGCGTTCTTTGAGTGAAGGCACTCGCAACGTTACAACGCTGAGCCGGTAAAAAAGATCTTCACGAAACTTTCCTGCCTTTACGTCCTGCTCGAGGTTGCGGTTTGTGGCCGCCAGGATACGAGCGTCGACTTGTGTAGCCTTCGACGCGCCAACACGTCTGATCTCTCCTTCCTGCAAAGCGCGTAACAGTTTTACCTGGAACGCCGGACTCGTTTCGCCGACTTCGTCAAGAAAAAGCGTTCCCCCAGCGGCTTCTTCCCAAAGCCCCTTGCGATCAGCGACAGCACCCGTGAATGAACCGCGAACGTGACCAAAGAGCTCTGCTTCCAAAAGTGTTTCGGTAAGAGCGCCGCAGTTAACTGCCACGAATGGTCCGGCAGACCGCGTGCTGTGTTGATGAATCGATCGCGCCACTAGCTCCTTGCCGGCTCCAGACTCGCCCACGATCAGAATCGTCGAACGTGTAGGCGCGACGCGCGCGATCTCTTTGTAAAGCCCGATCATTACCGGGGAACGTCCGAGCAATCCGCCCTGTTCGTAAGGCGCCGAAATCTGCTCCGCGCGCTGCTCAACGCCGGCACTACTTCGCTCCTGCTCGAGAGCACGGCGCGCAATCGCAACGACTTCCTGCACCTTGAAAGGCTTCGAAATGAAGTCCCATGCGCCTTCTCGTGCTGCTTCGACTGCTGAGTCGAGGGTGCCGAATCCGGTGACCAGGATTACGGGACACTGCGCGCGCAAGTCTTTTAACAGGTCCAACCCGGATTGGTTTGCTTCGAGATTCACGTCGCTGACAACCAGATCGATCTTCTCTTTTTCTGCAACGCTGAAGGCTTGTGATGGACTGAGTGCAGTGTCGACCTGCCATCCTTCAGCGCAGAAGATCTCGCGCAGCAACTCGCATGAATCCTGATCGTCGTCGACAACAAGAATGTGTTTCATGAATGAATACCTACTTCCAACTCAGGTTCATGGTTCTCAACTAGCACCGGCACGTCATTCGGAATTGCCGCGAACGTCAGCCGAAAACGCGTGCCTCTTCCCAATTCACTCTTAACTTCAATTTTCCCGCCGTGCTCCGAAACGATTTGACTAACGATCACCAGACCGAGGCCCGTGCCGTGGCCGCGATCTTTCGTCGTGTAAAGCGGATCAAAGATGTGACTCATGACTTCCGGTGTCATTCCCGTTCCGGTATCGGTGAAGTCGACGACGATGCGTTGCGGCTTGTTTTCGATCGAAGTCTGAATATGAATGTCACCGCCTTCGGGCATCGAGTCGAGGCTGTTGTTGATGAGGTTCAGGAACAACTGCTGCAACCGGTCCGACGAACCTGCTATTGGCGGCAGGTTGTCAGCAAAAGTCTCGATGAGATGGATGTTCCGTTTGTCGAACGCAGGCGACATGGCGTCGCAGAGTTTGCGCAACACTGAATTCAGATCGAGTGGCGCGAGCTCGGTTTCGAATCTTGTCTTGTCGAGCATACGGCGCACGATTCTTTCGATACGTTCTATCTGAGCGCTGATAGTGCGTATGCGCGACTCGGCGTCGCGTGGATCGCGGTCCAGGTCGGATTTGAGTAACTGAACGTGGCCGCTGATTAGATTGAGCGGTGTCCCGACTTCGTGTGCGAAGTGCGCGGCTGTTTGACCTGCTGCTGCAAGACGGCCGAGTTCATTCATGCGGCGGTTGGTGCGCCAGAGTTCGAGGTTCGTTTCCTGAAGCTGTTGATTTCGTTTCTCCAGCTCGATGGTCGCTTCGCGGACGCGATCGCGCAGGATGCCTTGCTCAGTTTCGAGTCTCGTAGTCAGTTGCAGTTGCCGGAATAAGAAATATGTACCGACGAGTACCAATCCGATCGCGATCAGGAATATCCAGATGACGCTCTTTAGGTAACCAAACGCTACGGCCCAGATGCTGTCGAAGCGTTGGACGATCTCGACCGCGCCGCTCGGCCGGCCGTTCTCGAGAATGATTGCAAAGGCGCGATACAACGATTGGTTTGAATCCGACTTAATCTCGTTGACGACTGTGCGTCCGGGTCCTCCGCGCAGGACGTTTTTTGTGTCTTCAGGGATGGGTGTCGCGGGCGCGCTTCCGGCGGCTGCCGTCTTTTCTGTGAAGTCTCCCTGCGAGAGTTGCCAGACGCGGACGCTTACGATCGTGGGTCGAGAGCCTTTGATCAGGTTCGCGGCGCGCGTCAGGGCTTCGGGATCGTGAGAACCGATGTCGCTGATGTGTTGTGCCAGATCGCGCGCTTGAGTCTCGACTAGGGTTTGGTCGTCGTTGCGTTCGATGTTGGCGATAACCGCGCTGGTGACGGCGAGTGCTGCGATCAGCATTGCGACGGTCAACACGGAGCTCAGGAGCGTTGTTTTTGAATGGAGCTTTACGGTTCGCATCCTCACCTTCGGCTTGCTTGGCAAGGACAATGCCACCTCCGATCCGGCTAAATCTTTCAGCTTTTTGTGCTTGTTTATGTGGGTGCGCCACCGATTGGTTGTGGGCGCCACGGATTAATTGGGTGCCACGGATTAATTGGGCGGCGCGGATTAATTGGGTGCCACGGATTAATTGGGCGGCGCGGTACGTACTGTAGGGGCGGCCCTCCGTGGCCGCCCGGCGTCGAATTGATCTCTTTGCCAAATGTCTGATCGATTGTGTTGCAAAAGATCGAATTCCACGCCGGGCGGCCACGGAGGGCCGCCCCTACAGTACGTCCCGTGGCCCCAACACATTCCACAGCGTCGTGCCGTTTCGACCAGTTTCCAGTACGTCCCACGACGCCTAATAAATTGTGGCGTTCTTGTGGCGGCGGCAAAGGTGTCACGCTGGGCGTCGTCCATTTTGGCCTCAGCGCGTGGATTCGTGCTTGGCATGTTCGTTGCCACCTACCACCACGCTCGGATGTCTTTGAAAGGAAAACTAACTATGAAGAAACTCGTTTCATTCGCCCTGGGCGCCGTGATGCTATTCGGTGCGGCGACCTTCGGTTTGCAGTCAGCCACAGCTAACGCCAAGGACAAGCACGACAAGAATTACTGGAAGCACCATCACCACCGTCATCACAAACATCACCGGCACTACAAAAACCACCTGAGTTACTAACCGCCTATGCAAGTGCAGCAAGCGAAACTCGATTCGTGGGTCCGCCAGTACGGCGCAAGCTCGAGCTCGTACGTGTTGCTCGAGGGTCCGAAATCCTACTTCACGTCACCGCACGTGGACGGATTTCTCGCTTACCAGGTTAGCGGCGGTGTCGCTTTGATCGCCGGCGATCCCGTATGTGCACCACAGGACGCAAGCCGGCTCATCCGCGATTTCACTGCTGCCATGTCGAAGCCGGTTGGCGCTTACCAGGTTTCGCCTCCGATGTTGGACGCATTCCGGGAGGAGGGTTTCGCGGACGTACAGATCGGCAAAGAAGCAATCTTCGATCTGAACCGCTTCACCCTCGCCGGTGGCAGGATGGAATTGGTGCGCGCCGCGACCAACAAGGCGCGACGCGAAGGACTTGTTGTCAGCGAACACCATCCATTCGCCAAAGGCGCCGAGACAATCAACGACGAGCTACGCGAGATTTCCGCAGCCTGGCTGAAGTGCAAAGGAACTCACGAACTGGGATTTGTGCTCGGCTCGCTCGGGCTCGACCGTCGATCCGCAAAGCGATATTTCGTTGCGCGAGCAGAGAAGGGAACAGGGCGGATCGAGGGCTTTGTCGTTTGTGAACCCATTTTCGGCCGCAGTGGTTATTACCTCGACGTCACACGGCGCAGGCAGGACGCTGTGCGCGGAACGATGGAACTGCTGACGGCCGAAATCCTTCGTCTGTTGCGCGAAGAAGGCTGCGAAATGGCGTCGATGGGTCTGGCGCCACTCGCACTGCTCGACGATCCCGACCTGCTGGACCATCCGGTACTCGCGCGACTCATGCGATTCGTCTACGAGCGCGTGAACATCAACTACGACTTCAAGCTCCTGTATCGCTACAAAGCGAAGTATCACCCACACACGTGGGAGCCGCGCTATTTCTGTTTCAATCAACGCCGCCTCTCTCTCAGCATGCTGTACGCGGTGATTCAGGTTCGCAACGCGCTCAGGCTCGAGATGCTAATCGGCCGAAGAGGTTTTCCGGAAAAGATCAAAACATGGAGACACGCTGCCTCATTCATCATTGGATTCTGTTGGGCCTTGCTCTCGTCGTCATCGTGACGCCGGCGACGCGTGCAGCCGCGCAGGATCCCGATCACTACGACCCTGACGACACGAAAACGTGGGCGGACGTGGCGACTGAAGATCGCGACGTCGTCGTCCGAGGGCAGCAATTCAGAGTTCACTTTTATCGTCCACAAGGCGACAAGCCGGCGACGCCGGCGATATATGCGTGTGGAGACGGTGGCTGGCGAGGTCTCGCGCCGCGCACGGCCCAGGAATTGGCCCACATGGGTTTCGCAGTTGCCGGGATTGATTCGAAGGTTTACCTGCGGCAGTTTTCGTCCGTCAATATGCCACTGACTATCAGCCAACTGGCGCGCGATTACACTGACGTTGCCGTAGCCCTGCGAAGTTACGCGAAGGTGGATGGCGAAGCGCCTGTTTATGTTTACGGCTGGTCACTCGGCGCTGGGTTTGCAATCGCAGTCGGTTCAGATGAACAGACGCGAGCTAATTGGGCCGGTGTGATTTCCATCGGGTTGCCGAAACAGAACCAACTCGTCAGTGGTCTCGGCGCAAATCATGCCAACCTGCACGTTGAAAGCAACGCGCTTTATGGATTTCGAAGTGAGGACGTGATGGGCCAGATTGCGCCTGTGCCGCTCGTGATGATCCAGAGCACTTCCGATACTGCGAGCCCGCAGAAGGTTGGTAATGCGTTGTTTGCGACTGCGAGAGATCCGAAGAAATACGTGCTTATAAAGGCGAGTAATCACCGGTTTAGCGGCGCGCGTGAGGAGTTTTATGCGGCGCTCGCCAATGCCGTCACGTGGATGAGGACAGCAGATAGACGTGGAAAAAATGCGGATTAAGACTCTGATCATCGGGCTGGTTCTGGTTTGTTGTGCGGCATCCGTGTATGCAGTGAGGTGGTATCGAGGCTTTTATCATCACGTTACTCACGAGGAGCTGTCGCACGAAGTCAGACACTCGACGTTTCAGGTCACAATCCGCAGCGGTTCACCTCTCGATCTGCAGCTCTATCAACAGGAGCATGCGACGAATCAACCGCTCGTACTGTTCACGAGTGGCGATGGCGGTTGGAGTCCGTTCTGTGCTGATATTGCGGCGCACATCGCAGCGACCGGCGTCACAGTCGCCGGTATCGACGCGAAGAGTTATCTCGTGAGTTTCGCGACGCCGCAGAAACCGCTTTCGATCGAGGAACTGACTCGTGACTACGACGCAATCGCCAAACAGGCAATCGCGCAACCGGGTGTCGATACCAAAGCGCCGCTGGTTCTGGCAGGCTGGTCACTGGGCGCGGGCTACAGCGTGATTGCAGCCTCGCAACCGGAGTTCGGTCATCCGGTAAGTCGCGTTGTGGCGATCAGCCTGCCCGAATATGGTGAGCTCGCGTGGAGACCTGCTGATTCCATCATTTACATTACACACGGAACACCACACGAAAAGGTTTTTGATATTCATCCCTTTCTGAAATCGCTCCAACAGACACCGATCATTTTTCTGGCAGCAACGAGCGACAAAAATGCGCCGTTCCGCGAAGCACAGTCGCTCTACGACGCGACACCGGGTGCAAAATCTTTCTATGCGGTGAAAGCCACCGGCCATCATTTCGAAGGTGGTGAGAAGGAGTTCTACGACGATCTGGACCATGGCATCTCGCTACAGCAAATAGCTGATAAAAGTGACAACAAACTGAAAGAACGAGAAGTTGCAAGAGATTAGTATGCACACACGTTGTAACTAGAGACCTTCTTCATACACACAGGGTTGATAATAAAGCGAGGGGAAACTTCCCTGTGTTCGAGTGTGGTTGGGACCAAAATACGGGCTCCATGATGGTCCTGGCCACACTCTTTTTTTAGCCACAAAAGGCACATAAGACACAAAAGCACAAAAGCAGTTCAGTTTTGCGGTCTGCTTCAATGATCTTTTGTGCTTTATGTGCCTTTTGTGCCTTATGTGGCAATAGGCTGACAAGCTGAGCAAACAGCTAAAAGAAGAATGTGGTTGTCTTCCGTAAGATCTCGTGAATGGACGAGCCCATTGTTGAAGAGGATGATGTATCCCCACCCGCTCCGCGCAGGCGAAGACGAAAGCCATGGTTCATGCTCGCGCTGCTTCTCCTCGTAGGTCTCATCGGTCTTCTGATCACTCAACACCGACAAAAGGGAACTGTCGCTGCCGCCAAAACACCGCCGCCTCCGCCAGGTGTCGCGATATCTACGGCCGTTGCTCAGGAAGGCAACATCGGCGTGTACATCAATGCACTCGGTTCGGTTGCGCCTCTCTACACGGTGACTGTCAAAAGCCGTGTGGATGGTCAGTTGATGAGTGTCAATTATCGTGAAGGTCAGATGGTCAAACAGGGCGACCTGCTCGCGCAGATCGATTCGCGTCCGTTTGAGGCGCAACTGGCCCAGGCCCAGGGACAGCTTCAACGCGATCAAGCGCTGCTTGAAAACGCAAAGATCGATCTCAACCGTTACCAGATCGCGTCCAGCAAGAATGCGATCCCGAAGCAACAACTCGACACACAAGTCGCCACGGTCCATCAATATGAGGGCGTCGTAAACATCGATCAGGGACAGATCGACAACGCCAAAGTTCAGGTCGCCTATTGCCGCATCACTTCGCCGATCACCGGACGAGTCGGTTTGCGTCTGGTCGATCCGGGCAACATCGTTCATGCCGCCGATCCCAACGGCATGCTGGTCATCACTCAACTGCAACCAATCGACGTGCTGTTCAGCGTCGCCGAAGATTATCTGCCGCAGATCCGGCAGCAGTTGCGTCGTGGTAACCGGCTCGCGGTCGATGCGTTTGATCGCACGCAGCAGACGAAGCTCTCGTCAGGCACCCTCCTGACTTTCGATAACGAAATCGACACCACCACCGGCACGATCAAACTCAAAGCAATCTTCCCAAACAACGACAGCGCGCTGTTTCCGAACCAATTCGTCAATGCGCGTTTGCTGGTTTCGACACAGCGCGGAGTGATCCTCATTCCGACAGTTGCAATTCAACGCAATGCGCAGGATTCGTTTGTGTATGTCGTGAAACCTGATCAGACGGTTGCCATGCAAACGGTATCCGTAGACACGACTGATGGAAACGTCACCGCGGTTGAAGGAATAAAAGCCGGCGACGTGATTGCCGTTGATGGATTCGACAAGCTGCAAAACGGAGTGAAGGTCGTAGTCCGTGGATCATCTGACAAATCGACAATCGGCAATCGGCAATTAGCAATGTCGACAGGCCGGAGGAGCGCTCCATGAGTCCGTCGCGGCCATTCATTCTCCGGCCCGTCGCGACGTCGCTGTTGATGGCTGCGATCCTGCTGGCGGGTGTTGTTGCTTACCGGCAATTGCCAGTCTCAGCTTTACCCGAAGTCGACTATCCAACCATCCAGGTGATCACGTTTTATCCGGGCGCGAGCCCTGATGTGGTTGCGTCGGCAGTCACCGCACCACTCGAAAGACAATTCGGACAAGTGCCTGGTCTGAACCAGATGACGTCGACCAGCTCAGGTGGAGCTTCGATCATCACGCTCCAATTTGCGCTAGACCTGAACATCGACGTCGCGGAACAGGAAGTTCAGGCAGCAATCAATGGTGCTTCAAACTTTCTGCCGAACGATCTGCCGGCGCCGCCGATTTACAGCAAATCGAATCCGGCTGATGCGCCGGTAATGACCCTCGCGCTGACATCAAACTCGATTCCGCTAACGCAGGTTGAAGATCTTGCTGACACGCGCCTCGCGCAGAAGATCTCGCAATTACCCGGTGTTGGCCTCGTGAGTATTAGTGGTGGCCAAAAGCCTGCGGTGCGGATTCAGGCGAATCCCACTGCGCTCTCGTCGTACGGGCTCAGTCTCGAAGACGTAAGGACGGCTCTCCAGCAAACGAGTGTCAATCAGGCCAAGGGCAACTTCGATGGGCCACAACAGTCGTATCAGATCGACGCCAACGATCAGATCCTCTCCGACAAGGACTACAGCAAGATTGTCGTTGCTTATCGCAACGGCGCGCCGGTTGTGCTGTCGGATGTTGCCTCGGTTGTTAACGGCGCGGAAAACGTGAAGCAGGCGGCGTGGATGAACAACGTTCCAGCGGTGATCGTCAATATTCAGCGACAACCGGGCGCCAATATCATTCAAGTTGTCGATCGCATCAAGGCTTTGTTGCCACAATTGCAAACCACGCTGCCGCCCGCGATTCAGGTTTCAGTACTGACCGATCGCACCGTAACGATTCGAGCGTCAGTTAAAGACGTGCAGTTCTCGCTGCTGTTGACTGTCGCTCTCGTGGTGATGGTGATCTTTCTTTTTCTCAGAAACATTCCCGCCACGATCATTCCGAGTGTCGCAGTGCCGCTTTCCCTCGTGGGCACCCTCGCGGTGATGTATCTCGCGGGTTACAGCCTGAACAACCTGACGCTCATGGCGCTCACGATTGCGACGGGTTTCGTCGTCGACGATGCGATCGTGATGATCGAGAACATCGTTCGTTATCTCGAAGAAGGTGAGAAGCCTTTGCAGGCGGCGTTGAAAGGCGCAGAGCAGATTGGTTTCACGATCGTGTCGCTCACGATCTCGCTGATCGCGGTGCTGATCCCGCTGTTGTTCATGGGCGACATCGTCGGGCGACTGTTTCGCGAATTTGCGATCACGTTGAGTGTGACCATCCTCGTGTCAGCAGTTGTTTCCCTCACACTCACGCCGATGATGTGCTCGAGACTGCTCCGTGAACGATCGCATAGAGAAGAGGGACGTTTCTATCGCGCGTCGGAGCGAGTCTTTCAAACAGTGATCGACTTTTATGGCGTGACGCTGCGTTGGGTGCTGAAGTTTCGCGCGATCACTTTGCTGGTTGCCGTGGGCACACTCGTGCTCACCATCTGGCTCTACCTCGTCGTGCCAAAGGGGTTCTTTCCGGTGCAGGACACCGGCGTGATTCAAGGCATTTCGGAAGCGTCGCAGCGAATTTCGTTTCCAGCAATGGCGCAGAAGCAGCAGGAGTTGGCCCAGGTCATTCTCCAAGATCCCGCGGTTGAGAGTCTTTCGTCGTTCATCGGTGTCGATGGCACGAATACAACGCTCAACAGCGGGCGCATCCTTATCAATCTGAAGCCACTCGACGAGCGGAAGATCGATGCAACTGCCATCATGAATCGCCTGCAAGCGTCGCTCGCCCTCGTCGACGGCATCACGCTCTACATGCAGCCCGTGCAGGATTTGACGGTCGAGGATCGCGTGAGCCGCACGCAGTATCAATACACTTTGGAATCCCCGAACGCGGACGAGTTGAATACGTGGACAGGGCGCCTCGTTGCGAAGCTGAAAATGCTGCCGCAGCTTCAGGACGTCGCCACCGATCAGCAAACGGGGGCGGCGGAAACGACGCTCGTCATCGATCGCGTAACTGCGTCGCGACTCGGAATCACGCCACTCGCAATCGATCAGACACTTTACGACGCATTCGGGCAGCGACAGATCTCGACGCTCTTTACGCAATCGAACCAGTATCACGTGATCCTCGAAACCCTTCCGAACTTTCAAAACAATCCGGCAAAGTTGCAGGACATTTACGTACGTTCGGCGAATGGGACTTCAGTTCCGCTCAGCACGTTCAGCCATTTCGAACCGGGGACCACAGCTCTTGCAGTAAACCGCCAGGGACAATTTCCGGTCGTCACGATCTCATTCAACCTTGCGCATGGAGCATCGCTCGGCGAGGCCACGAGCGCGATTGAGGGCGTAGAAAGAGAGTTGAACATGCCGGCGAGTGTTCAGGGTTCGTTCCAGGGCACGGCCCAGGCTTTCAAGAATTCGTTAACCAACGAGCCCCTCCTGATTCTCGCCGCGATCATCACCGTCTACATCGTGCTCGGTGTTTTATACGAAAGCTACATTCACCCGCTGACGATTTTATCGACCCTCCCGTCAGCCGGCGTCGGTGCGATCCTGGCGCTACTGTTATTTCGATCAGAGCTCACAGTTGTTGCCATCATCGGCATCATCCTGCTCATCGGTATCGTGAAGAAGAACGCGATCATGATGATCGACTTCGCCCTCGACGCGGAACGCAATCACGGCAAGCAACCTGAAGAAGCGATCTACCAGGCGTGTCTGCTTCGCTTTCGTCCAATCATGATGACGACGATGGCGGCACTCTTGGGCGCTCTGCCGCTGGCGTTGGGTTCGGGAACGGGATCTGAGTTGCGGCGACCGCTGGGAATCACACTCGTGGGTGGTCTTATGTTGAGCCAACTGCTCACCTTGT
>Ga0097621_100000741_pt1 | contig 22833 bp, 18 predicted proteins | sample KBSMisM72_FD_73165 | JGI IMG/M metagenome (GOLD analysis project Ga0097621, IMG submission 73165) | Miscanthus rhizosphere microbial communities from Kellogg Biological Station, Michigan, USA - KBS Miscanthus M7-2 (version 2) (version 2) | ecosystem: Host-associated > Plants > Roots >... | reverse complement strand
TGGTTCTGCCGCTCTACGGGCAGATGACCGACGCCGACGTGCAAAAAGTCGCCGACTCACTCGGGAAGGCTTGCGATGCGCGCTAACCTGGACGCTTCAACACCGCACCGCGGACGGCTGACATGAATTCGAACCTCAGCGCCGCGGCGCAACGCACCGTCGGCCCCGTTACCGAGATCCGTCCCGGCAAGGGATTGCTCGATCTCGACCTGCGCAGCGTCTGGCAGTACCGCGAGCTCATGTGGATCCTGGTCGGGCGCGATCTCAAGGTCATGTACCGTCAGGCCGCTCTTGGCGCCGCCTGGGCGGTTCTGCAGCCCTTGTTCGCAGTCGCCATCTTCACCGTGGTGTTCGGCATCTTTGCGCGCATGTCCTCGGATGGAGTGCCCTATCCGATCTTCGCGTTCTCGGCATTGCTGGCGTGGACCTACTTCTCCGAAGCCGTGCGCCGCAGTGGCACCGGCCTCGTCAATGAAGGCGACCTGATCCGCAAGATCTATTTTCCCCGACTCATCATCTCGCTTGCCGGCGTGATCACCCCACTGGTCGATTTCGCCATCACCTTCATCGTGCTGCTCGGGATGATGTTCTGGTACGGCGTGACGCCGACATGGCAGATCCTGATGGTCGTGCCGCTGCTCGCGGTCACCTCGCTGCTGGCGCTGGCGATATCACTGTGGCTGGGCCCCATCAACGTGCGCTACCGTGACATCAAGCACACGCTCCCTTTCCTGCTGCAGGTGTGGATGTACGCCTCGCCAATCATCTATCCCCTGAGCATGATTCCCGAGCGGTGGAAGGCCTGGTACTGCCTGAACCCGATGGTGGGCATCATCGAAGGTTTCCGCTGGGCCATCCTCGGCAAGGGTAATCTCGATCTCACGGCCATCAGCGTATCCGCGGTATTGATCGTCGCGCTGCTGTTTGGCGGTTTGATCTTCTTCCGGCGCATGGAACGCTCCTTTGCGGATCTCATATGACGAACGAACTCGCAATCAAAGCTGAAGGGCTCGGCAAACGATATCTGCTGGGCGGCGCCGGCAAGAATCACGATTCGGTGCGCGATTTGCTCGTCGACACGGTGGGCTCGCTGTTCCGCCGGCGTGATCCGCAGGCGAAATCGGCCAACGAGTTCTGGGCGTTGAACGACGCGTCCTTCGAAATCCGCAGAGGCGAAAACGTCGGCATCATCGGGCTGAACGGCGCGGGCAAGAGCACGCTGCTCAAGATCCTGTCGCGCATCACCGAGCCGACCAACGGACGTGCCCGCATCAATGGCCGCGTCGGCGCGTTGCTGGAAGTAGGCACGGGGTTCCATCCCGAACTGACCGGCCGCGAAAACGTCTACCTGTACGGCACCATTCTCGGGATGAGCCGTGCGGAGATCGCCAGCAAGTTCGAAGCCATCGTGGATTTTTCGGAGATCCGGCAATTCATCGATACGCCGGTCAAGCGCTATTCGAGCGGCATGTACGTGCGTCTGGCGTTCGCGGTCGCCGCGCATCTCGAGCCCGAGATCCTCCTGCTCGACGAAGTGCTCGCGGTGGGTGACATCACTTTCCAGAGAAAGTGCATCGACTTCGCCAAGCGCTTGCAGAAGCAGAACGCGACGATCCTCTTCGTGTCGCACAACATGTTCACCATCAAGACCATGTGCACCCGCGTCATCTATCTCAAGAAAGGCCGGGTTCTGTACGACGGCCCGACTGACGAAGGCATCAAACGCTTCGAAGACGATTGTCGCCTCGCTACTGTTCCGTGGGTGAAGAACTCCAAGGACATGCCCATCGAAATCATCGGAGTCGAACTCGCCGACCAGGGCGGCCGCGAGAAGACGGTGTTCGATCACGGCGAACGCATGACCCTGCGCATCAACTACGAGTCGCGACGTCCGGTCGCGACTCCGAATTTCATCGTGGTTTTCAGCCGCTCCGACGATGTGGCGTGTTGCAACTACACGACCGAAACCGATCATTTCGTCATCGACCAGGTGAGCGGCCAGGGGACGATCGAGCTGCGCACTCCTCCACTGAGCCTCGTCGCCGACACGTACACGATCTCCATCCTCGTGCGCGAGCAGGGTTTCGGCGAGCTGCTATGCGCGCAGCTCGGCGGCACATTTCACGTGCGGCACGAGATGTTCGACCAGAATTTCGGCGTGTTCCACGAACAGGCGCAATGGCGGCGCGTCGACGGCGCACCAACGGCATCCGCAAACCCGCCCGCGAACCTGAAAGTGGTCGGAGCGACCGATGTCCGCCGTTGATGTAGTCATCCCCTGCTACAACTACGCGCGTTTTCTCAGGCGCAGTGTCGAAAGCGTACTCAACCAGGAAGGCGTTGCAGTGCGCGTGCTCATCATCGACGACACCTCGTCGGATGACACACCCGAGGTCGCAAGGTTGCTGGCCCAGGATTCGCGCGTGGAAGTCCGGCGCCACGCGGTGAACCAGGGTCATATCAAGACCTACAACGAAGGATTGATGGGCTGGGCGAGCGCAAAGTATTCACTGCTGCTGTCCGCCGATGACGCGCTGGCAAACGGAGCGCTGCTCCGCGCGACGCGTCTGATGGACGAGAATCCGGACGTCGGCATGCATTACGGAATGGCGCAGCTCATTCACGAAGACGCCGAGCCGGTTCACATCGACGCGCAGGTCAAGGACGAACATCAGATCATTGCTGGCCCCGCGTTCCTCAAGCATGTTTGTTCGGTCGGCAATGTCGTACCGACACCCACGGCGGTCGTGCGCACCGACTTGCAACAGAAGCTCGGCGGTTATCGCGCCGACCTGCCGCATACGGGCGACATGGAAATGTGGATGCGCTTTGCTGCCAACGGCTCGGTGGGTGTTTCTCGTTCGGTCCAGGCTTACTACCGGCTGCACAGCGCCAACATGAGCAGCAAATACTACGCCGCCATCATCAGCGACCGGCGCGAGCAACTGCAGGCCGCCTCCGAAGTCCACGCCAAGTGGGGACGCAGCATCGCCGGCTTCGATACCTGGTTGAGCGACATGGCACGCCGACTCGGGCACGAAGCGTTGTGGATCGCGAGCGAAAGTTTCGACCGCGGCGACATGAATTCCTGCGAACTCGGTCTCGAGTGTGCCCGTGAACTCTATCCGTCGATTTCCTCTTCAGGGGCTGCCTGGAAATTCCGGCTCAAGCGCCTGCTGGGTGCGTCGACGTGGAAAACCGTCAAGCCGCTGATCAACCGGCTGCGCGGCCTCGAGGGTGACGCGGCGATTGCTCCCATCCGGCCGACGGGAGATCTGACCGGATGGTGGCCGACCGCCTCATGACGACCCGATCGAACTACCGTTCCTGAACGATTGCGCGGCCATGGCAAAACCCGTTTCGATAACGATCGCCATCTGCACCTGGAATCGATGCCAGCTCCTGCAGCGCGCACTCGAACATTTGCTTCCGCAGACTTGTCCCGCGGGATTCAGCTGGGACGTAGTGGTCGTCAACAACAATTGCACCGATGCGACCAGCCAGGTCGTCCGCTCGTTCGCTGACCGTCTCAGGATCCGCGAAGTACTCGAACCCAAGCCGGGGCTTTCGAACGCCAGGAACCGCGCGCTCGCGGAGGCGACGGCCGACTACATCGCGTGGACCGACGACGATGTCCTGGTGGATCCGGACTGGATCGCGCAACTGTGTGCCGGCATCGAGGCATACCCTGACGCGGCCGGATTCGGCGGCACCATCGAACCATTGTTTCCCGAGGAGCCCGATCCGGTTCTGCTCGCGGCATTTCCCGTCCTTGCCACCGGCTTCTGCGGCTTGAGTCATGGCACGCAAGTGCGCGAGCTGCCCGAGGGCGACCAGGTATTCGGCGCCAACATGGCTTACTCAATGAGCGCCGCGCGAGGCATCGCCTTCGATCCGAAGCTCGGTGTGGTCGAAGGTGTCACGCTCGCCGGCGAGGAAGAGGCCTATCAGAACGAATTGCGACGGCGCGGCGGGCGCATTTTCTGGTTGCCCGCGATGCGCGTGCGTCACTTCGTCGAGGCGTCACGCATGACGCTCGACTACTTGCTGAGGTATGCCTACGACCGCGGCCGGACGCTCATGCGCATGCACAAAGGCCTCAACGAGCCGAAGATCCTCGGCGCGCCGCGCTGGGCCTGGATGCTGATGATGCGCGCGTACCTGCGTTACCTGCGTTATCGCGTCACGTGGAATCGCGAAGCCGCGCTCAGCAGCTTGCGGGAGTTCCACAACATGCGCGGCATGGTTGCCGAGGGCTTCAGCCGTCTGCGTGCCTAGGCAATATCGAGCGGGCAGACCCGACGCTTCAGTACTTGTATCCGAGCGGCATGAGTAGCGCCTTCACCAGGCTCTTCCACGCGTTCACGTTGCCGGGTTGACGCGCGATCACGTTCGACGCGCAACGTGCCGCAAAAGCCCAATCGCCCATCTGCGAAGCGTAGTGGCAATTGATCTGATACGACGATACGAGCGCCTCCTTGCGGATCGATGGCAAGGTCGCGCCCACACCGCCGGGCGCGAAAGCGTCGTCGATGATCTTGAGATGCGAAGCCATCATGCGTCGCGCCTGCATCGACTTGGAGGTTGCATGGACCCGATAGCGCACAACGGGCTGCGGCAGGTAGCCGAGCTCGTAGCGTGCACAGACCTTCAGGAAAAACGGCCAGTCCTCCACCGCAAGCTCCGATTCGGGAAAGCCTCCGAATTCCAGATAGACGTCGCGCAGCATCATGACCGAGGACTTCGTTATGAAATTGCCGACCAGCAGGCGATTGAGCACGTGGCCCGAGTGGCCAGGCTCGAAACTGCTGCGCACCACCTCGCCATCAATGCCATCGCCGAAGCAGACCGAATCGGTGTGCGAGATCGCGCTGGCGCCACACTGCTCGAACTGCAGCGCGAGCTTGTTCGGCAACCATTCGTCGTCAGCATCCAGGAATGCGACCCAGCGCCCGCGCGCGGCGGCAACGCCAGCGTTGCACGCAGCGGAGCTGCCGCCATTGCCTTGGGTGATCACCCGGATGCGATCGCCGTATTCGGCGAGGATGCGTCCGGTCCCATCGGTCGAGCCGTCGTCGACCACGACGACTTCCTTGGGTTCATAAGTCTGCGCCAGCGCGGTGTCCACGCTTGCGCGCAAATAGCGTTCCGCGTTGTACGCCGGGATGATGATGCTGATGAGCTGCATGTTGTTGTTAGTCAGAGAACCGCCGAATTTCCACGCGACCAGCAGAGGCGCGCGAGAGCCTCAAATGGCAGTCGCGCCCGCCTTGTCGCACGAAAGAGTCGCTGCGGTGCGGTTACCATAACACGCACGCGATTTGCTTCCGGCGCTGGAAGCCCAGTGGCGCCGGATCGCGCGTGCGCGCCCGAGGACACGAGTTTGCCGGGTCGGGATGTGCGAAATGTGATGTCGCCTGCAGAAGACTCGCTAAACGAGAACCGCGTCAAGAAGCGGCGTTGGAATTGCATATATTGCCGGTCAGAAATGGGCAGTCCCCGGGGCCTCTCGTAGGTGGACACGGGAAATCGCCTCGCGGATTTCCGCAGGGTTTCAGACACTGCTTGTTTGTCGCCATTTTCAGCCACCCCGACTTTCTGTCGCTTTTTGGCTGACACGAGACAGCGGGGTTCGACAGGTGGTATCTAGCTTCGATTGAAATAATTCGCACCGGCCGCCTTCCTTCCGGACAGGCGGAGCCGATGATGGCCAGCCGGTGCGAACGACCTTTTACGGAGGATTTTTACGGTGCTAAAGAACTCGATTCGTTTCCGGCTGCTCACCCTTGGTGGCGTGGCTGCCTTGCTTGCCGCGCAATCCGCCGGCGCCCAGACCACGGTCACCGTCGGTACGGCCGCCGAATTGCAGAGCGCCGTCGCAAGCGCCAACAGCGCCGGCGGCAATCGCATCATCGCCTTGCGTGATGGTACGTATACGCTGACCGGTACATTGTTCGTCAATGCGTCGAATGTAACGATCACCGGTCAGTCCGGCGCCCGCGACAAAGTCATCATCCAGGGCGACGCCATGAGCGCGGACGCGACGGTCAAGGCGTTGATCCGCGCAGCCGGCAGCAACTTCACCGTGAGCAACGTGACCCTGCAGAAGAGCGGCAATCACCTGCTGCAGGTGGCCGGCGAACAGAACGCCGATGGCGCCGTGGTGCGCAACGTGGTGTTCCGAGATGCTTTCGAGCAGATGCTCAAGGTGAGCATCGACCAGAACAACTACGCGGTCACCGGCGACAACGGCCTCATCGAGAATTCAGTATTCGAGTACACCGCCGGCATCGGCCCGCAGTATTACATCGGCGGCATCGACGTCCACGGCGGCAAGAACTGGGTGGTGCGTAACAATACGTTCCGCAACATCATCAGCCCGAGCCAGACCCAGGCGGAATTTGCGATCCACTTCTGGAATCAGTCGGCTAACACCCTCGTCGAGAAGAACGTGATCGTCGATTGCGATCGCGGCATCGGCTTTGGTCTCGACGCGCGCGGCAACACCGGCGGTGTCATCCGCAACAACATGATCTATCACGCCGCCAACAAGGGCAGCTTCGCGGACGTGGCCATCTACCTGGAAAACAGTCCGGACACGCAGGTGTACAACAACAGCATCTTCACCGAGCACAGTTATCCGCGCTCGATCGAGTACCGGTTCGCCGCGACGAGTGGCGTGCTGATCGTGAACAACCTCGCCAATCGGCCGGTGGGCGCACGCGATGGCGCAGCGGGTACCGTAGGCTCCAACGTCGAGAACGCGTCGGCCAGCTGGTTCACGGCCCCCACATCGGGCAACCTGCACCTGGCCGCGACGCGCAGCGGCGTGGTCGATGCGGGTCGCACGGTCAGCGGCCTCACCGACGACATCGATGGCGATAGCCGCCCGAAGGGTGCCGCGGTCGACATCGGCGCGGATGAGTTCGGGACCTCGGCCCCCAAGCCAAAACCGCCCACCAACGTGACGGTGTCACCATGAGACGGCAAGTTCGAAATCTCTCGTGGGCTGCGGCTCTTATCGGCGCCCAGGCCCTCGTCACCGCCAGCGCGCAGACGACTCTGCCGCTGGTTCAGCAATCCGACATCGCATACGTCGGCGCCTTCGCGCTGCCTAACTGGGACAACGGCGCGAAGTACGGCACGTCGTTCTTCGAATACGGCGGCCATGCCCTGACCTTCTTCAAGGACTCCTCCGGTCGGCGCACTCTTTATATGGAAGGTCACGCGCAGTACCCCGGCAACATCGGCCAGATCGAGATTCCGGCGACGTTGGGCACGGGCAGTTCGCTACCGACGGCCAAGGTGCTGCAGAACTTCGTGAGTGTCGGCGGTGCTCCTGACGCGGGATCGTGCGCGGGCAATCCGTCCTTCGTGTACGGCATGCTGGGATTCGGCGGCAGACTCATCATTGCCGATGCCTGTTCCTACGGTGGATCACAGACCACGAGTCACGGCGTGGGAAGCCTCACGCTGTCGTCACTGGGCTTCAAGGGCTGGTACAGCTTCAGTGGCGCCAAGGCCACGCCGCGCGCGCTGGCTGGTCCGATGACCTTGATTCCATCCGAGTGGCAGAGTGCGTTCGGCGGTCCCGCGTTCACGGGCAACTGCTGCATCTCGGTCACCAACAGCACCTCCGCCGGTCCGGCGCTCACGGTGTTCGACCCGGCGGACGTTGGCGTCGCCAATCCGATCCCCGGCAAGACGGTGCTCTACTATCCGTTGACGAATCCGGTTTGCGGAGCGATGCATTGCGAAGAGAAGCAGAGCAGCGTGTACAACCTGACCACGGTTTACGGCGGCGCGGCATTCCCGTCCGGCACGCGCAGCGTGTTGTTCATCATGGCTCACGGTACGGGCTCTTACTGCTATGGCAGTGCGTCGGATTGTGGCAATGACACGGCGCTCTACGATGTCAAAGGCCCGCACGCGCAGCCTTACCGCTATCAGATCCTCGCCTACGACGCGAACGACCTGATCGCGGTCAAGAACGGCAGCAAGCAGACGTACGATCCCAAGCCTTACGGCACGTTCGTCCTCAGCGGAATGCCTAACAGCGACGACGACAAGATCAAGGGCGCCGCCTTCGACCAGGAAACCGGGCGCCTCTACATCGCGCAGAACTACAGCGAGCAGCCGCGCATCGAGGTGTACCAGATCGGTACGCCGGCGAAAGTGGTGAAGCCCAGTCCGCCCGCCGTGACCGACGTCAAGTAAGTCGAATGTTCGAAAAGGCCGGGCGCGCGCGCCCGGCCTTTTTTATTGCTTCGCCTGGCGCCGCTCGAGCGCCTTCACCAGGGACAGGTCATCGCGAATGAATTCCTTCGGATCGTCCCTGACCGCCTTGCAGTCCTGCCCCTCGTAGAGACGCAGTTCGGAGAAGAACTGCGGATCGTCCCATTTGTGCGGGAATAGTTTGAACAAGAACATCGGGGGCTTGAACTTCGTCGCCTTGCCGGCCACCGCGCGGCCCTGGACGTACCACTTGTGACGCAGGACCGCCGCGTCGCGAATCATGCCCATGTGATGCACGGTGAACATCTTCGGGGATGTGTTCCAGCTGAACTCCTCGCCACGCAGCTTCACGTTCGATCCGTCACCCCAGAATTCGATGTCCGGCCGGTTGCGATGGATGATCATCTTCTGCGTCGGCCAGTAGACCTTTTCCGGCTCCGCGTGAAAAACGCGATGGTTGCCGTAGAAGTTGATGAATTTCGTCGGGATCAACGTGTCCTGCGTGGTGCTCAGATAGCGGCGGATCTCATCGAATTCCCACTCGGGGATGAACTCGTCGCAGTCGAGATGGATGCACCAGTCCCCGGTGCACTGGCGACGCGCCGCGTCCTTGAACCCGATGCACCACGCCAGGTCCTTGGGTGCTTCCCACTGCGACCGGAAAATCTTGATCTTGGGATCGATGTTCCTGATGCGCTCGAACGTCGAGTCGCTCGAGAATCCTTCGTTGACGATGATTTCATCCGCGAGCGGCAGGTGGTGCCGGAGCATTGCCTCGACGTGCAGGTCGTTGACGATCGCGTCTTTCGCGGCAGTATAAAGTGAAATCTTCATGCGTGTTGTTCCAACTTGCTTGCTGAACTGGCGTCCGGTATCGCATTCGCAGCGACGCCGGGACGGGATGAACGCCGTCTGGCGATTCGTTTCGGGATGAGACTCGCATGGTAGCCGCTGCAGACGAGCGTGGCGTTGGCGAGCAACAGTAGATAGTAGAAGACCTCGTATCCCTGCAAAGACAGGAACATCGAGCAGACGAAGAATCCCGTGAGCGCAAGCAGGCAGGATTCGTTGATGCACTTGAAGAGGTGGTTGTCTTCCGTGGCTTCCATCATTCGCAGCCGCGTGCCGTTCCTGCGCAGGCGGTAGATGGTGGAGAAAATCAGCACCAGATACGTGATCCCGGCCAACGGGCCCCATTCGCCGCCGATCTGGAAGAAAGTGTTGTGGGCCACGCGCGGTCGCTTGTCGGAGAAGTCGGGAAAAGCCTGGCCGAAGGACGCGAATCCGACTCCGAGCAGCGGATGTGCCGCCATCATGCCCATCGACGCTTGCCACGCTTCGAGGCGCTCGTTCGCGGAATTCTCCTCCTGGTAGGACGTGATCGTGGCGGAGCGGCTCTTCATGACATCGCCGGCCTGCCAGGCGAACGCCGCCAGAAACCCGGCGATGACCAGGAAACCCGCCGCCTTCTTTTCCAGGCGCAAGAAGTACATCAGCAACACTCCGCCGATTCCGAGCAGCGCGCCGCGCGACGCAGTCAGAAAGGTGGCGTGCCACGCGAGGGGCACGATCAGCGCGCAACCCAATCGCACCAGCGGCTTCTTCAGGTAGACGCCGAAGTAGTAAACGAACGGAAAGCCCGTGACGAACAGCACCGCGAAATTGTTCTCGTCGTTGTAGATCCCCTGGCCGGTCAGTGAGGTCGGTCCGTGCAGTCGCCCGAACTTGTGGAAGATGAAGTACTGCGCGTTGGCCCAATAGGTCATGTAGATGGTCGTGACCACGATCACAAGGGCCGCGTACTTGAGCTTTTTCGAATCGTTGATCAGCGCCACGCCCACGAAGAAGGACAACAAGGTCTTTTCGAATACGGAGAACATGAGCTCGGGATCGTAGAAGCGCCACTCGTTCACCACGTCGACATACGCCCCGAAGTAGTAAGACAGGCCGGAGAAGATCCACAACATCAGCACAAGGAAACACAGCCGGGTGGCGAACATCGAGGTCTTGATCTGATGACGAATCACCGTGATTGCAAAGCCGATGAGCGTGGGCACGATGACCCAGTAGTAGGGGCGCAGATCCTCGAACAGCCACCACCAGATGTAGTGCGGCGCCATGATTGCAATCAGGTACGCGGCAATGATGCCGATCCACGGAAAGACGACCGCCGCGGCCGCGTTGGCGAACATCAGCAAATAGAGAATTGCGCTGGCCATTTGCGTCAGCCCTCGCCCGCGGCCGCCAGCCGCAGATCGACCCGCGACGTCGGACCCGGATACCCGGCGCTTGTGACCAGGCGCGCGCGCAGGACGTGTTCGCCAGGCGCCAATTGCGCCTCGTACCTGGCGCCCGGGACGCGCTGCCAGGCCGTGTCGTCCACGCTGACTTCGAAGTGATCGAACGCCGGGCTGTATCCGGCGAGCCCCGCCGTGAGCTGCACCGCCCCGTCATCGCGTCGCCTCGCCTCGAGCGCATAGAGCGCGACGGTATTCACGTGCCAATCGAACGTGGCCTCGTCGTCGACACGAACTTTCGCGGTGAGGAAGCGCGGAAAGGCGGGGCGCGCCACCCACCACGTCGCGAGATCTCCACCCGCCGGACTACCCGCGCGCAGCGAACGCGTGCACCAGTCGGTGCGCAGATCGACGTGGACGTAGGCGTAGTACGGCATCAAATCCTTGGACGGCAAACTCGGCTTGGAGGGCGCGATGCGGCGAACAGTCAACTGGTTCTCGTCCCGAAGCCGCTCGCCGCGCGACGACAGCTCGAACGCGGACAGCGGCACGCCCCGTTCTTCGTAGAGCACATTGAAATCCGTGTCGATGGCTATCCACTTGTCGAACTGGTTGGACCAGAGTTCCGCCACCGCATGTTCCCAAGTGTATCCGTCGCGAGATCCGGTGATGATGCGCGCCTGCCAGCCGAGCGAATTCGCGGCGTGCACCATCACGCGGGCCGCAATTTCGCACCAATACTTCGAACCGGCCCGTCCCGCGGCGATGACCGCGGAAGGATCGCAGACCTGGTTGCCACCAGGAACGTCATCGGTGCCGTGGTCGAACTGGGTCCCGGACCACGCGGCGAGCCTGAGCATTGCATCGTACTCGTCGGTAGCGCCCTTCACGACGTCGTCCAGGTGATAGGTTTGCCTGAAAGTTCTCAGGAACTCGGCCGACGATGTCTCGTACACGAAGGGAATGCGATCCTTCAGCTCGACGAGCCCGGCACCATTCCGCAGTTCGAGCCCCGGGACGCGACCGACGACCTCCCGCCAACTAGATAGGGCCGTGGTGCCGGTGGACGGAGACAGGCCGACTCGATAAGTGCGAGTGATGTCATCGACCTGACCGTTATCGGCGCGATAGAGGAGGCCCGCGACCGGCGTCGCGGTCACGCGAAGTGCCTGGCTGGCAAACGCCATCGGCGGCAAGTGGAACAGGCGGCTGGCTGCGAGCCAGACCACTCCAAGCACCACCATCGACGCGACGACGCGTTTGAGACGGATCGATACGAATCTCTTCATGCGGGCAAGCCTGCCGGCTGCTGGAAACTGCACAACGATTCGAAAACGCGCGCCTTGTGCGCCCACGACTCGTTTGCCATCGCGGCATTGACCACATCCCGCCGCGCCATGCTCCCCGATGCCAGGGCATCCTGCAGCGCCTGCTTCCATTCGTCTGCCGATGCGGCGAGGCGCAGGAATTCCGGATGCAATCGCGCTTCGGCGATTGGCGTGACCACGACCGGCTTGCCGGTCACGAGATATTCCTTGAGCTTGAGCGGCGAGATCGAAGCGGTGAACTGGTCGACCAGGTAGGGAATGAACAGCACCTCGAGTCCCTTGATCAGCGCCGGAAGTTCTCGGTACGGCAGCGACCCGGTGAAATGCACGTTCGGGCAGGCGCGCAGCAGCGAGACATCGGTCGCCACGGGTCCCGTGATCACGAACGAGATTTCGGGCAGCGATCGCGCCACGTCCACCAGCAGTCGTTGATCGCTGCGCTCATCGAACAGGCCAAAATAGCCCACCCTCGGCTTGGGAATATCCGTGAGGCAGGCGTGTTCAGCGGGGGCATCACGGGAAAACAGTCCGATGTCGACTCCGTGAGTGAGCAGATGGACCTTGCGGCCGCCGGCGGACAACTTGTCGAACAGGTTGCGCGACGTCGCGATCAGCACGCCGGCTTTCGCAATCAAACTGGATTCCATTTCGCGCACCAGCGCGTGTTCGAGTCCCGGCCATTGCGAGAAGTCGTCGACGCAGTAATACACAACCCCCGCCGCGTCGAAGCAGTCTACGTAATCACAAGCATTGGGCACGGTGGAAACCACAACCGGCCGCAGCATGTTCAGTTCGCGCGCGACGCGCCGCACCTCGCGCGCCACCGAATTTCGATTGAAACGGCGCACGGCGGCGATCGAACTCCACGGCAACATGAATGGCTGACAGACCCGCGGTTGCGGCGATGAGTTGACTTGCTCAGCGGGTTCGCGCCGCCTGAACATCTTCGAAACCTTGCGGGCGATCTTCTTGAAGTCGGCAAGGCTGAACTTCGGCGAACGCATGCCGATGGTGTTCACCCAGATGACCCGATGCTGGCCAAGCATCTGGCCAAACAAGTGCTGGCAGCTGGATGGATGTTCGCCCCAGTCATCTGAGAAAACGATGAAGGAGTTGCCGGGCGCGCCTGCTTCGCTCATACACCCAACAGCTGGCGATACAGCTCCTGATAGCGGGCAGCCATCGCGGTGGCGGAGTAGTTGGCGAGAACGTAGCCGCGCCCATTGCGCGCGAGCCGATCGCGCTCACCGTCGTCGACGCACTTTTGCAGCTGTCCGAGCAACGCATCGCCGTCGTCCAGTTTGAAAAGGAGGCCTGTCTCGCCATCGCGGATGAGATCCGCGCAGCCCGGGATATCGGACGCCACGATGCACACCTGCGCGGCCATCGCCTCCATCAGGCAACGCGGAATGCCTTCGAGGCGTGACGCCAGCGCGAACACGTCGAAGCCCTTGAGGAAGCTGATGCGGTCCGGCCGGAAGCCGAAGAATTCCACATCGCTTCGAATGCCGAGCGTCGTGGCCAATGCTTCGAGCTCGGCGCGTTGCTCGCCCTCGCCGAGGAGCGCGAGCTTTTTCTTCGCCATCGGCAGGCGCGCAAACGCCTGCAGGATGAGTGGAATGCATTTGCGCGGGATCAGCTGGCCGATGTAGCCGACCACGAAGTTGCCCTGCTCCTTCCAGGCGCGGATCGGTGCCGCGATTTCGGACACTCCGTCGATCTCGCCAATGTCCACCGCGTTCTGGATCAGCTGCACTTTGCCGCGAATGAAGGGATAGCGGCGCAGTTCCTCGCAGATGGCTTCCGAAAGCGGCACCACCGCGTCGAACAGGGCGAACAGCGCGCGGTCGAGGACTTCATACATGCGCAATGCGAATCCGCCCTGCGTGTTCCAGCCGTGCGGTGTCGTGATCACCTTGCAACCCGTGCCCCGCGTCGCCAGCAGTCCGATAACGTCGGTCTTGTAACCATGCGTGTGCAGGCAATCGACCCCGTGGTCGACAATGTATTTGCGAAGTTTCGAGACCGACGCCCAATTCACCTTGCCGTGCGCTTCGATGACGGCGGTTCCAAACCCGAGGTTGCGCGCCGCGCCGATCAATGGCGCCTCGAGTTTCGGATCGTCCAGGATGACGCCGACGATCGATTCGACCTGGGCCGGGTCAAGGTGTCGCACCAGCGCGAGGATCCAGCGCTCGGCCCCGTACAATCCCGTGGGACTTCCAAGCTGCATGACCTTGTAGCGCCGCGCGGTCATCGCGTTGTGCTCGCAGATGCAGCACCCGGTGGAGTCCTGGTGCCCTGCTCCCACAGCCCGAGCATCATCACGCCCCACAGGAACACATTGTGATCGCGTGAACCGGACTGGTGCTCGTGCCACATCCGCTCGACCTCCTTGCGTTCCAGCAGGTTTGCAACGAGGCCATTGCGATCGAGGACCAGGCTCTCGGCCATCGGTTTCAGTTCCGTGCGCAGCCATTCCGCGGCGGGAATCGAGAATCCGCGCTTCGGCAGGTTGATGATTTCCGCGGGCAGCCGCCGTGCGGCCAGATCGCGAAGCACGAGCTTGCCGCGTTTCCCGTCAATCTTGAGATTCGCCGGCAGGCGCGCCGCGAATTCGAATACCCGATGATCCATGAGAGGAGCGCGGACTTCGAGCGAGTGGGCCATGCTCATGCGATCGACCTTCGCGAGCACGTCATCGGTCATGTAGAAATTGACGTCGGTGTACTGGCTGCGGCCGAGAGCGTCCGGCGCGTCGCTGCCGGCATAGAGTGGATAGACGGTTTCCATCGGCGTGAAGCCCTTCAGCTTGCCCAGAAAATCGCCGCTGTAGATCTTCTGGCGCGCGTCGCCGCGCAGCCAGATCAGGTCGCGGTAGAAAGCCTCCGCGTCGGAGGCCGCGAGATTTTCGAATATGGTCTTGAGGCGCAGCGGCTGCGGCAGGCGTGCGGAGGCGGGCCACACGGCTCCGAGCGCGCCGAATAGCGGCGCGCGCAGGGCGACCGGCAGCGCCGCACGAATACGCGATTCGAACATGTGCGGCAGGTATCGAAACGTGTACCCGCCGAAAGCTTCGTCACCGCCGTCGCCGGACAGCGCCACCGTGACGGTCCGGCGCGCCATCTCGCACACGTACCAGGTCGGCACCGCGCTCGAGTCGGCGATCGGCTCGTCGAAATGCCAGGCAATCTTCGGAAGGATGTCGGCCGCGCGTGGCTTCACGAGGAATTCGTGATGATTCGTGCGCAACTGCGTCGCAATGAGGCGCGCGGCTTCGAGTTCGTTGTATTTCGCGTCGTCGAATCCAATCGAGTTCGTGATGACGGGCTGCCCGGAGAGCTTCGCCATCGACGAGACCACCAGCGACGAATCCAGCCCTCCCGACAGAAACGCGCCCAGCGGGACTTCGCCCACGAGCCGGCAACGAACGGCCTCGTCCAGCAGGTGCTCGAATTCCTCCACCGCTTCGCCGAGCGACCGGTTGACCGGCTCGGCAAAACTCAGATTCCAGTACGAGCGCAGCGGATGGTTCGCGCCCGCGGATACGCGCAGCGTGCGAGCCGCCGGCAGTTTGTACACATCCTTGTAGATAGTCCGCGGTGAGGGGATGTAGCCGAACGTGAGGTAGCAATCGAGTGCTTCGGGATCGAGCTCGCCCCGTATCAGATCGCCGGCGCGTAGCGCCTTGAGTTCCGACGCGAAGGCAAAGGTCGAGCCGTTGCGACAGTAATAGAGTGGCTTCTTGCCGACCCGATCTCGCGCGAGGAACAAGGTCCGTTCGCGCGTATCCCAGATCGCGAACGCGAACATGCCGAACAGCCGCTCGACGCATTGTTCGCCCCAATGCAGATAGGCGTTGAGTATGACCTCGGTGTCACTGTTGGTGCGGAACGTGAGCCCCGCCGCGACCAGCTGCGCTCGAGTCTCGGCGAAGTTGTAGATCTCTCCGTTGAACACGATCTGCAGGCGCCCATCGGCAACCGACATGGGCTGCTGCCCGCCCGACAGGTCGATGATCGCGAGGCGTCGGTGCCCGAGCGCCGCGTTGTCGTCAACGTAGATGCCGCCCTCGTCCGGCCCGCGATGGAGCAACGCGCCGTTCATTGCTTGAACGCGACGCTCGGCGGATGCCCGGTCATGACCCGAGAAATCGATGAATCCCGCGATACCACACATACGTTGATCTACTTCGAAGTGGACGTTGTCAGTTCGCGGATGACTCGCGCCGGATTACCGCCGACGAGCACGCGATCGGGAGTCGCGTGGATCACGACGGCGCCGGATGACACGATGCTGTGGGCACCCACATCCGCCATGATGATGGCGCCTTCGCCCACCCAGCTTCCTGCGCCGATCTTCACGGTCTCGAATTGCCCGGCGGCATCCGACAGGTTGCCGCTCTCGTCGAGATGCTGGCGCTTGCCGCTCGGAATGCTGACACGGCTGCCCATCATGGCCTTCTCGCCAATGTCCGCGTGGCCGATGACGCAGTAGGCGCCCATGGACGCGTGGGCGCGTACGGTGACTTCACGATGCACGAGCAGCGAACCGAATCCCACATGAATCTCCCAGGACGTATTTCGGGTCGTCGCCCAGTAGTAAGCCGCCCGCAGGTAGACCCCGGGCAGCCCTGGCATGAACGCCAGCCACTCGGCAAAAAAGGCAAACACGACTTCGCCCTTCGACAAGGCCCGCTCGATCACCGCGAGCAGGATGAGAGGCGATACCAGCACGGCACTCGTGCCGTGGACTATCCACTTCGTCGCGCGCTTCATTCCACCGGCCATGCTCATCCCTGCTTCACTATTTTTTACGACGCTTCGGGCCGGCCCGGCATCGTCTCGAGTAGCCGCAGATACCGCACGCGATAACTTTCGATCATACGTTGCACGGTGAAGTGCTCTGTATAGCGGGATCTGCCGGCCCCCGCGTAACTGCCACGAGGCTCATCGGACGTAACTGCGGAGCGCATCACATGGGCCAGGGCATCCACATCGCCGCTCGGTACCGTCCAGCCGGTGGCCCCGTCGAGCACGATTTCCGGATTCCCGCCTACCGCGGTAACGGCGGCCGGAACCCCGGCGGCCATGGCCTCCAGGAGGGCCATCGAGGTCCCTTCACTTAAGCTGGTCAGCACGAACAGATCCATACATTGAGTCAAGTTGCCGGCGTCGGACCGGTAGCCAGACAGGTGGATGCGGTCCGCCATGCCGGTGGACGCCACCAGGCCCCGTATCGACGCCATTACCGGCCCATCCCCGACCAGGAGCCCATGTACCCGGGGCGCCGCCTGGCCCACGCTGGCGAGCGCTCCCACCAGCATGGGCAGGTTCTTGATCGTGTCGAACCTGCCCACGGTGCCGATCACGAAATCGCCGGGGCCGATCCCGAACGAGGCTCGCAGCGCCGCCCTCTCGTCGTCGGGCAATGGCGCAGGGGCAGCGATGCCGTTGTAAATGACCTCCACCTGCCTTGCGTCCAGCCCCTCGTAAATCTCGAGCCGCCGGCGAATGTCGTCCGAGACGGCGACGAACGCGTGGGTGAGACGACGGATGAGGTGGCGGTTGATGAATGCGCGCTTGCGGTTCGTGACTTCCGGAAAGAACCGACCATGTTCTTCGAGCAGCAGCCGCGGCCGCGAATGCGAAAGCCGCGAAAGTGCCGCATAAAACCACGGAGTGCACTGGTGCGCGTGGATGATATCGACGCGCGCGCGCCGGAACCGTTCTGCCAGCTTCCGGGGCACGGACAAGTCCATGCCCGGCTGGCGCCACACGCAGCTCACCTCGATCCCCCGTTCGCGCAGCGTGGCTGCCCATCTGCCCGGTTCATCCAGACAAACTACCTGCACGTTGAAGTCCGCGGAGAATGCCAGGCTCATGTCCACGACGAGCTTCTCGGTGCCGCCGGGATTCAGCGAGTTCACGACGTAGGCCAGGGTTGGCCGCGCGGGAGTGATCACGAACGAATCCCCAGGCGGCGTATCGCGCCAGCCGCGACACGACGTCCCTCGCGCAGCACTGCCTCCAGCCGGATCGCCGCCGCACCGAGCGTTCGTTGACGCTGCGCGACGAAGGGCCGAGGTTCGCCGAAAGAATGGTTGTTAGGCGGCAGCTGCGGCGCGGTGGCGGACGCCGCGCCGGCATATTGCACGGCGTAGACGCACAGCAGCACCTGCGGCCGCGTGAGGCGAGCCGTGGGGAAAGTCAGCAGGTCCTGAATACACCGCTGGAAGAAAAATTCCGCGCGCGTCCGCAGCTCGTCGCGCAAGGCCTCCGGCGCATACAGGGAGGCTGCCAGCAATACGTGACTCTTGCGGATGTCATGCGCCGACCAGGTCTCCGTCGGCAGCAGGACCTTGTGCAGCACGTCCTTGTACGGCACCTCGGTGCGACACATCCACGCCGCGTAATTCACCAGACTTTCACGCGCGAAATGAAACGCGTAGTCGTATTCACCGAGCTCGCGTTTCCGGTCGAGGTACTTCGCGACGACTTGCAGGAACACCAGATAGGACCAGCGGAACTCGGGCTCGGATAGTCCCAGGGCCGGGATGTCGTCGTGCGGATGGATGCAGCGCTGCACGAACTCCTCGGCTTTCGACAGGTAGTGACGCTGCCCGGACAAGGTGTAGGCATCGAGCAGCGTGTTGATCGAATTTCCCGCGCCTCGCCCGGCCTTCTGCCAGGTGGGTTCGATGGTCGCCGTCGCTGCGCCCGTGGGTCCGCGATCGAGCACACCAAACAACGTGAGGGATCCGTCGTCCATGCGCAGCACCCAGTCGGCGAGTTCGAGCACGGCATCCCGCGCCGTCGTATCGCCGGTGAGGAAGTGGCAATACATCAGACCGGAAGAATAGTCGTGTTCGTTGCTCGGACCGCCGCCGTAGGCGCCACCGCCAGCGTTGTGTCTGCTGTAAGTGCGATGAGTGCAGGTCGCCGCGGGCTTGTGATGGTCGGTATGCCAGAACAGCCCGCCGTTGAACGCGGGCCGGTCGTTCTGCGTGTGATAGATGTCGATGTCGACGTGATGCCGCGCGGCGTCGATCATCAATTCGCGCCAGCGCGGATCGGCGCTGCGCAGGAAATTCAGCGCGGCGCCGTATACGAAGTCGTACTGGTTGTTGTAGTGGGAGACGAACGGTTCCGCGCCTTGATGTCTCACCGCCTCGTGATCGGCGTACAGATCGCCGAAGTTGCGCCAGCCGTATTCATCGATGATTTCGCGCTTCGCCACGCAGGAGTCAGGACCCTCGAGCAGCGACGCAACATACTCGGCGTACGCCGGCTGCAGATCTGCCGACTGCGGCAGCAGATTTCCGAGCGCAGCACTCGCGGCGACCTGCGCAGGATCGAGGCTCACCTCGAGCGGCGCGTGCATCTCATACGCATGAGGTTGTGTGGACGCCAACCCGAACTCGAACATCATCGTGTGCCGCTTTTTCTCGCCACCCTGCAGCTCGAAACCCGCGGCGCATTCGGCCGGGAACAAGCCGAGGCCCAGCGAGTTTCCGTCCCAGCGCAGCGCCTTCGGGAAGTTCTGCCAGAACTTTTCGGCTGTGGCGCTGATCCAGCCTGCATCGGAGTGCGCCATCACCACGGGAGTCGCCCGATCGCCTTTCGCCAGGATGTTCCGCCGCTCGTCGTAAACGCGAAAACCACGAAACGTCACGGTGAGTTTCGAATCGCGATCCAGGTGGTTAGGCGAGTTCCACCGCTCGCCACCGCTCGAGTCCTGATACAACGTCCAGGGTGAGGTGTCGCGCCGCTGCCAGGGGTCGCCCTGCCCGCCCTGCGAAGAGTCGATCAACCGCCACGCCAACTCCTGCGCGTTGCCGGCAAGGCTGGCTTCGATCGAGAGGTCCTTGAAAAACGCTGAGGCCGGATCGCCCAGATCCCACAGGCCGCCGGCGTGTAATGCCGCGCGCGGATTCCACACTTCACAGTCAACCCTGACGACACCCGAACCGGCATGCGAGACAAACCGCAGTGTGAGTCGCACGGGACCCACCTTCCCTTCGCAAACCACGGCCGAGCGAATCGGCCCATGCTCCTCGATCCAGGCGCGCGCAATCTCGAGCGGCCATTCCTTCCCATCCGGCCCGATGGCTCGCACGCGGAGACCTCGCGCATCGACGATGGCACGGCCTTCGACAGCGACGGCGCCGACCGGGGTCGCGCCGCGCTTGCGGACATCGAAGCGGACAACGCCCGTGTCGATCTCGATGTGATCGTCGCGTTCGTTTGCAAGCGGAGGTCGTGAACCATTCGCGGCGACCGGAACGCCAACCAGGTGAATATTCACGCGGCTATTCGCCGGGACCGTCACGAGGGCATCCACCAGCAGCCATTTGACGCTGCCATCACCCCACGATGCCAGCGCCCGACACTGCGCCGGCACGTCGCGGCCGTCCGCATCGCGCAGGCGTGCTTGCGCGACTTCCGGCAGCCAGCCGCGTGGCAACGGCACGCCGGTACGCACGGGCTCGGCGACGCGCGCGATGCCGTGCGTCTCGCACAGGTGGATGGGGATGGTGGCGGCAGGATCGCGCATCTTCCCTAACTACCTCGCGCCGCGGCCACAGGTCTCAGCAGCGCGTCGAATCCACTCAGGTTGGTTCCCCACGAATAGCCGCGCTCGACGCAGCGGCGCGCGTTGCCGCCGATCAGCGCCGCGCGCTGCGGCGATTTAAGCAAATCGATCACCGCGGCCGCGAATACGCCCGCGCCGTCGGCGGCGATCGCATCCTCGCCGAGCGTCGCCCGGATGCCTTCCATCGCCTGCGCGGTGCCGACCACGGCCTTGCCCATCGCCATCGCCTCGAGCACCTTGTTCTGCACGCCGCGCGCAATCCTCAGCGGGACCACGCAGACGTGTGCCCTGGCGACATAGGTTCGCACGTCGTCGACAAACCCCGTGACCTCGATGCCCGGACGATCCGCGAGCCGTTTCACTGCCTCCACCGGCTTCGATCCGACGATCACGAAACGCGCACCCGGCACCTGCGCGCGGATCAGTGGCAGCACTTCGTCAGCAAACCACTGCACGCCGTCGACATTGGGCCAATAGTCCATGACACCCGTGAATACGATGGCGGGAATTTCATCCGCAGGCGCAGGCGTTGCGACCGGTGAAAAATACTCGAGGTCTACGCCGTTCGAGATCGCGTGCACCTTGTCGGCGGGAATACCCGCCGGCAGGTAACCGCGCTCCTGTTCGCTGACCAGCAGCAACTCGTCGAAACGTGCAGCGATGCGCCGTTCGTAGTCCTCGAGGTGCGCGGCCTCGTAGCGATAGACCCAGCTCATCGGAAACGAAGTGCGTTGCGCGTATTGCCGCCACTTGAAGGAGTCGACGTCGATGAGATCCATGAGGCTTCGTGCTCGGCGCAACGTGTCAGCCTCGTGCCGCGAGCGAAAAACGTACTCGGCCATCGGCGAGGAAAAGCAGCAGACGGCATCGATTTCCTGTGTGTCGAGGAATTCGTCGAGGCGGCGCTGCAGTTTGCGCGAGTGGAAATGTCGCACCGTGATCGCAGTTCCGGTGAGCAGCGCTTGCAGCGCCGCGAGCGCCCGACTGGACCCGTTGCGCACCGCGAGCACACCGGCGCAACGCCGTTCGAGCTCGGACACGAACCGCAGGTCCGCTGGATCGTCGACCGGACACGCCACGAAGACCTCATGGTGCTTCGCCAGGTGTTCGAGCACATTGAACGTACGGATCTTGTCGCCCTTGTTAGGCGGGTACGGCAGGCGATGTGTGAGCAGCAGGATGCGCATGGATTTTGGCGCCAAGACTAATCGATCGGGCGGGCACGAAAACAAGGAATCACCTGCCGACCCGCGCCTTGTGTGAAGTGCGTCCGCGCAGCCCGTCGACGACTCGAAACAGGGCGCGCAACGCGGGCTTCCTCACAATATGAAGCGTGTGCAGCGGCGCGCTTTCTGCGGAAAAATCCTGCTTGTAATCGCGATGTAATCCTCGTCCCGCGAGAAAATCGAAGCGGCTCACGCCATCGCGGCAGGCCGCTTCGATCGCATAGCCCAGGTGCAACAGGCCCGGCGATAGACCACGCGCAAACGCCGGATCGAACCCGGACTGCAGGTAGTACTCGGTCGCCCCGACGCGCAGGTTGAGCATGACCGACACGCAGAGGCCGGCCGAGCGCAATTCGGTGAGATGCACGAGTTCCGAGTCCACCGAGGCGGCGACGTCATCGTGAAATCCGGCACGCAGTCGGGAAGCCTCGCCGGCAGGCGTGCCGAAGCGCTGCGCGACGAAAGCATCGAGCCGCTTTAGCGCCGCGGACGTTTGCGCGGGCTCGACGCGCTCGAACGAGGCGCCGGCCAGTTTTTCGCGCTGATGCACGACCTTGCGTCTCGTGTTGGAAGACAGGCGTGTGACGAAGGAATCGAATGAGTCCGGCAAGGCGATGCACCAGCCGGTCATCGACTCCGCGCACCGCACGTAGGCGCAGCCAGACAAACTATCCGCGAGCTGCGCAGCGACGCTGTTCTCGCGCACGTTGCACAATGCGAGTTCGTCCCATTCGGAGCTCGTGCGCAACCAGTCAGCGACCGCGCCGCAGACGTCCGCGCGCACTTCGCGACCTGCAATGACGTCAAGATATTCACTGAAGACCGCGGCCGGATTGCGCCAGGTGTTGCCGAGCAGCTCCAGGCGCCGTGCCGAGAGGATTCCACGATGCACCGCGCGATGCTCATAGAACGGCGCGATGCCGGCGAGCCCGCCGTCCGGTGAATGGATCGCGAGCACGCACAGTTCCGCCGACAGCGCCGATTCGTGATGTCGCCACCACGCGCTGACCCAGTCCCACGACATGAAGAGCGGATCGGCATCGGCGCGCGCGAGCAATGATTGCCACGCCTCACGGCTGGCGCGGAATTCCTCGCTCGTCCAGCGGCGCACGCGAAATTCGTTCATCAATTGCCCGATATCATGAGCTGCGCACGTCGCCGCAGCAGATCGAAGGCCTGCCGGTCAGAGATCCACAACGCGGCCGGATACAG